>OGCX01000287.1_pt1 | contig 27110 bp, 34 predicted proteins | sample 1570261 | NCBI WGS metagenome assembly OGCX01 (sample SAMEA2582161, study PRJEB24529) | metagenome | biome: Human gut stool | place: China | collected 2011 | reverse complement strand
AGATAACGGATCTACTGCTACACAACCTACTAAGCCAGTAGATAACGGATCTACTACTACAGAACCTACTAAGCCAGTAGATAATGGTTCTACTACTACAGAACCTACTAAGCCAGTAGATAATGGATCTACTGCTACAGAACCTACTAAGCCAGTAGATAACGGATCTACTGCTACACAACCTACTAAGCCAGTAGATAACGGATCTACTGCTACACAACCTACTAAACCAGTAGATAATGGTTCTACTACTACAGAACCTACTAAGCCAGTAGGAAGTTCTTCAACGATTCAGTCAGAGCAGAAAGCTAAAAAATCTAATAATAAGGTTTCAGCAACGGAACAGGCTAAAGCAAAAGCAGATAATAATAATGTAGTTGATAATACAAAACCAGTAAAACCAACTACAGAACCTACTAAGCCAGTAGATATGACTGAACTACCACATACGAATGATAATAATAGTGTAGGTTTACAAGCGGTTGGCTTCCTATTGACTTTGTTTGGTCTAGGTGGTCTAGTAAGCTTAAAAAAACAAAAACAGTAATGATATTAATAACGATAAGACATAAAAAAAGGCATATCGCCTTTTTTTATTGTTTAATTGACTAATATCATATTGATTTTTGTTAGAACTTATAGTATAATTGAACCAATTAAATATCAGAGAAATAAAAAAGCTCTAGCCTTAACAACTATTTGGCGATAGTTATTAAGGAAATCTGATGATACTGCAATATCAAAAGATTTACTTCTAAAGCATTATTTATTTAATTATTGATAATATTTTATCAAAATTACTATCAATAGTCAAGTTAATAAATAATTAAAATAGAATTAAACGTAAATTGATTGAATTATTAAAGGTATCTATCAGATGATAGATACCTTTTTAGTTGCTCTATATTTAATATGACTTTGAAAACATCTTAAAGATGGCTTGGTGGCGACTGAGTAGATAAGTTATCAATTAAATAATTCAATCAAGATGACTCACTTTAGGCGTGAAAGACCGCTGACAAAAGAGTCCGCACCGCTCTACGAATTGCTAAAGAGTGAGGGCGTAAGTAGGTAAAGTGACACCACAGGACCTTCAAAACGGGCTATGCTAAGTAGCCCATAGCTAAGTCCTATATAATAAGTATAGGATATGCTAAAACGTGGCGAGATGGGCTGATACACACGATGAGGACACGAACAGACACCGAAAGGAAAGCAAGTAGGGCGTGCAGACGCTTGTAGAAAGTTCGTATTAAGATTGAAATATCTTAATAGTTAGCAATTCCCTGATAGTGACCGACATAAGCGACGGTTTGGAAAGGGCAGACTGTTTTTGAATCATGACTTATGTTTTTGATTCTTTCCCCTGTTCTAAGGGGGCAGTCTGCCCATCTGCTTCCCTCTAATCGCTCCAGTTTGGCAGTTTTGGGGGGGAGATAGCAACCCCTGAAATGATTACTGATATTAGATTGTAACACCTTTATTCAGATGATTGTGACTTGTATGCGAGCGAAAATGGGAAGACTAGCGAAGTCTGTCTGACTATTTGAGGTTGCCCTCTCAATTCGTTAGAATTGAGACAGATAAGATAAAAAAGAATATTAGGGTATAGCCTATTGAACAATTTAGAAACCTTGATATACTAGTAACATAGAAAGGAACAATAGAGTTGAACAAAATAGGTTATGCTAGAGTTAGTAGTTTAGATCAAAATATAGACAGACAGATTCAAGTTTTAGAAAAACAAACAACAAAGATATTCACGGATAAAGAATCAGGCACGTCTAGGAAAAGACAAGGGTTAAAGGAATTACTAGATTATATAAGAACTGATGATATTGTAGTAGTTACTGAATTAGATAGATTATCTAGGAATAATGAACATTTAACGGAAATAATGGGAATTATTCAATCTAAAGGGGCTACTTTAGAGGTTTTGAATTTTCCTAGCTTATTAGGAATCAAAGATGATAATTTAAGAAAGTTACTGAATAACCTGATTTTAGAGATTATAAAATATCAGGCACAAGCTGAAAGGGATAGAATTAGAGAAAGACAAAGGCAAGGCATTGAACTAGCTAAAAAAAGGGGAAGATATAAGGGAAGAAAGCCACTTTTTAAAAGAGAAGATAAAAAGCTGATTCATGCTTTTGATTTATATTTAGGCGGTAAAACAGATAAAGAGGTTGAAGAAATGACAGGTATTAATAGAGTTACGTTCAGGCGGTATCGTTTAAAGTATAATATCAAAAGGTAGTTGTTTAATATAATATAATATGTTATAATATACTATATAAGTATAGTTAGTTTTGGAATTAAAAAAAGGAGAACTAAAATGATATTTGTTATATCTTGTTTAATACTAACAATATTACCTATTATATTATTTATTCTAGGAGTAAAGATTAAATATATTTTTATGCTGATAGGTGTAATGTTGGCGTGGGTTATGATTTTAATTGTTTTGGGATTGATCTTTAAAATCAATTATATGGGGTGATTAGATGGTAACTGTTATTCTAGCTGAGAAACCAAACCAAGCTAAATCTTATGTTGAAGCACTTGATAAATCTAAACGGTGTGATGGCTATTTTAGGGTTTATGATGATATTTTAAATGACGAAGAAACCTATATTACCTATTGCATTGGTCATTTAATTGAACTTGTTCCACCTGAAAAATATAACGAAAAATGGAAGCAATGGAATCTAAACAATCTTCCTATTTTTCCTGAAAAATTTCAATTTCAGGTAGCTAAAGAGACTAGAGGGCAATTTAAAAAGGTAAAAGAACTTTTATTGAAAGCTGATACTATCGTAATCGCCACAGACTGCGATAGAGAGGGTGAAAATATAGCGTGGTCAACTATCAATTTATCAGGTTGTCATACTAAATCTAAGACGTTTAAACGGTTATGGATCAACTCGCTTGAAAAAGAAGCGGTCAGAGAGGGGCTAAAAAACCTTAAAAATGCTAATGATTATATTTCTAATTACTATGAAGCACAGACAAGACAAATTGCTGACTGGTTAATAGGTTTTAATGCTTCCCCTTTATATACGTTAAATTTTAAAAATAAAGGGATTGATGAAACATTTTCAATTGGTAGGGTTCAAAGTCCTACGCTTTATATGATCTATCAAAGGCAGTTAGATATTGAGAACTTTAAAAAAGAAAAATATTATCAATTTCAGTTTAATTTGAATTATAACGATATAGAATTTAAAGCTGAACCTATTGATAATTTAAAATTCAAATCAAAAGAAGATCTATATAATTATTTGTCTGAAAATAATGTAGTAAATGGAAGTAATGTTTTAACAGTCAGGAACATTCAAGAGAACGAGAAAAAAGTTTCTAGTCCTAAGTTACATAGTTTGAGCAGTTTGCAAACTCGAATGAATAACTTATTAGGTTCATCACCTAAGCAAACTTTGGAATCTGCTGAAAAACTATATTTAGCTAAATTTCTATCCTATCCAAGAACTGATAAGCACCATATTACTAATAAGGAATTTGACTATTTAAACAAAAATATTGAATCATATAAAGATTTTTTAGGTATTAATAGTGATACTATCTATAATGAGCCTAGAAAAAGATATTGTGATAGCTCTAAAGTGGGTTCACATTATGCTATTATTCTTTCAAAAAAGATACCGACTAAAGATGAATTTGAAGCATTTAGCGAGCTTGAAAAGGCTATTTATTTAGAAATTGCTAGAACAGTAGTAGCAATGTTTCTTGATGATTATATCTATAAAGAAACAACCATTGATTTTTCTTGTAAAAATCTTGACTTTAGATCAAAAGGTACAACACCCCAAAAATTAGGTTGGAAAAATCTATTTAATAGTATGGATTCAACTAAAGAAACCATATTACCTAATTTACAGGTTGCTGATGAAGTTTCAGGGGAGCTTGAATTACTTGAAAAAGTTACTAGACCACCTAAATTATTTACAGAGGGAAGCCTAATAACCGCAATGAAAACCGCTTCTAAAACTCTTGATGAAGAAGAAGCTAAAGAAATCCTAGATGAAGTTGAGGGAATCGGCACAGAAGCAACTAGAGCGGATATAATAGAAACGCTTAAAGATAATGACTATATTGTTGTTGTGAAAAAAAATATTATCGTTACTGCTAAAGGTAAAGCATTGTGCCAAGCGTTAAAACATCAGCCTTTATTATCAAGTGTTGAAATGACTGCTAAATGGGAATCTTACTTGAAAAAAATTGGTGAAAGAGAAGAAAAAGCTACACAAAATATTTTTTTAGAAAATGTAAAGAAATTTATTCTACACCTGATCGATACGGTAGATAAGGACGTTAGTAGTGCTGATTTAGAAAGTTATAAAATTTTTCTTGATGAAAAAGCTCAAAAAGATAAACTAGCTGATTGTCCAAGGTGTGATGGTTCACTTTTAAAGAAAAAAACGTTTATAGGTTGTTCAAATTATCCTGATTGTGAATTTAGTTTACCTCTTAAATTTAGAAATAAGTCATTGACAGGGGCTAATATATTGGATCTAGCAAGTGGGGAAGAGACGATAGTTAAAGGCATTAAGTCACAACAAGACGAAAAAAAGAAGTACAATGCAATTATTAAGCTAACTGACGAGGGCATAAAGTTTATTGGTTTTGCTACTAGTAAACAGAAAAAAGGTAGATAACTGTTCTACCGCTATATCGCACTATCGTTTGATAGGCAACCAAAAAAGCTAAGATTATCACTACGTTTGCTAATCTCAGCTTTTTTCGTTGTATAAAGTGTTGCCTTTTGGCAACTAATATGTTATAATATACTTGTAAGATAAAGAAAGAGGTAAAAAGAAATGGGCTACATTGGACAATCAAGAAGTATCAGAAGTCAACAAGCTATCAATGATGGTTTAGTTACTAAAACACAATTAAAAGCATGGCAAAAAAGAGCCGTGGAAAGCGGAGCAGTTAGACCTTGTGAATGGCACCACACAGGTAAATATTTTAACAAGACTAACTACTTTGATCTAACTGATTTTGAAAAACTAAACCCAAAAGATTTTCCACCTAATTCTAAGAAAAAAGAAGAAAAAGAAACATGGTATGTTTTGGTATCGGCTGAATGGGGCGGTACTAAAAAACACCGTAAAATTTTAGGGGCTGACGTGAAAGTAACTAATAAAATAACAGAGAGACAAAGGACTGCAAATAAGTATTTTTTGTATGGTGGCTATATCAAAGAATTTGATACCGAAGCAGAAGCAAGACAATTTGCTAAAATTGCCGAATTAGAAGATTGAAAGTTGAGAGGTAGTGCTTAAGTGATGATACATAAATATTTATTTCGCTTTGTAAATCAAGAACAACTGATTCCAAGGGACAATGAAGCTTATATAGTTGGGTTTTCAACTCAATGGAAACCTATATATTATGCAAAAATTTCTGGGGATATGTCTGAAAAAGAGGTCCTTAATATTGCATTTAAGGCAGATATTAAGTCTTATGTTATTGTAGATCACCCAAATATCTTTTCTCAAAATCAAGATGATGTATTGAGAGATATTGATGGTAATATTGGGTTGATCAGAGGGGTTTATGGGAATACTGCTAGGGCATGTCTTGATAGAATATCAATTTATGGCGAAGAAGACATACTTCCGCTAAGACTGTATTCGCATGAAGCCGATGAATACGGTCCTGTTGATTTTATGGGTTATGACCAAACTGCTGATTATAAAGAATTTATTATCGGAAATGATAGCATTTATGACTTGCCTAAAGAACTAACAACAGTATCAGAACGAAGTGATTTTGTTGACTACTATGTAGCAAAAAAACTCAAAGGTTTAAACGTCTACTATGATGACAAAAAAATTGAGTCAGTATTATGTATGAAAGCCACTATGAATAGACAGGAGGTTTTCACAGTTATCACTTATGACAACCAATTGAACATTAACGGTGTTAAGGATATGTTTATGGGTACCTACAATAATGCAGTCGTTGACTTGGCATTTGTCATGGATTATGTTAATAAAGAACAAAATAAAGGCTTTGTTATTAGTCATAATCATTCTTCTGATGAATTAAAGACCTCTAAAGCTGACGTAGAAACCATAAGAGCTTTAGGACGTCTTGGAGACTTATTTGAAAAGTGCCTATACGATTACTATATTTTATCAAAGAGAGGGGTTACGTCATTAGCTAAAGAGCGTACTCATGGAACGAGCTTTCTTGCAATGGCTAAAGAAAGGGAGGTAAACAAGTATTTGTTAAAACTTGCAGATACTTTTGATAAGAAAGAAGATAAAGAAACAAAAAAACAACTATAAAACTATGATTTTTATAAATTGCGTTTTCGTTGTTTAAAGCGTTGACATATGGCACTGTTTTTGATATAATGTAGTTGTAAGATAAAGAAAGAGGTAAAGTAAAATGATTAAAAAATATATCTATGAAAATATTGCTAATACAGGGTTTAAATGGCACCCAGTAACAAACGAGGGAGATGTTTTGTTTTACCCTTGTGGTGACTTAAAAGGTGTAAAAGCCTTTGTAGAGGAATGTAGTGATGTAATCGCAGACAAGCTAGCCGACGAAGAAAATAGCTACGGTTTGGCGTTTTACGCCTGTGGCTATGACGGCAAAGCCCAACAAGATTTCATTGACAGTTGGGCAGAAGAAGGGGTGTCAGTATTTTAATATATTATAATATGATATATTATCTTTCTATTAAAGAAAGAGGTAAAAAGAAATGGGAATAACTAAAGAGCAATTAAACAAATATTACAGTGAACACTTGGACGAACTTGTTGAATGGGCAGACGATATAGATAAAGTATGCCTGTTCGCCTACCTAGATGAAGATGATAACTTGTATTGTGGGATTAATCAACTGTCCTACACACAATTCAGAGTTCCGATTCAAGCTGAGGTGGTAGTGGATAATGATTGGAACTACGATTTCTTCAACAATCCATCAGACTATGATGGATGGGATGAAACTTTGGAAGAAATGTTGGAGGAATTAAATGATTAATTTATTAGCGAAAAGGGATTTTGTTTTATACAAGATTCTTTTTGTTCTTTGATTATATTATTTAGGAGTTGATGAAATGAAAATCAATACGACAAGAGTAGAAATGGTTTTAATGAACAGGGCTATACCCGCCTATTATTTAGGAAAAGAGCTAGGTATTAGTCGGTCTACAATTACAAGGGTTAGGAATGGCGAGAGAAAGTTTGAAAACCTAACCCTTGAAACCATCATGACTATTCAAAAATGGATAGATGATGGTAACTATAGTTTTAGTTACGATTACAGTGAGCTGATCGAAGACCTTGAAGCTGACATAGCCGAGGGCTTAACAGATGATTACCTCTTTATTGTTCGTGGTGATTATAACGAAGCCTTGGAAAAGTGTCCGATTCTTGACTATTATTATAGCCAAGATGAAATTGAAGAAGGAGACATGGCTGAAAAGCTAGGTGTTGAAGCAGTCCTTAATGAAATGAAACAGGACAATGCTTTATAATAGTTGAGGTATTTGTAAAAGAAGATGATGATTAGTTGTAAAAAGGTTGCTAGTATTCTAGGATATCTATTATTTAGAATATTTGTTAGCACAATAGTTGTAGATTTATTTCTTGCGTTTATTTTTACTTTTATTATACATAGTCATAATAGTTTTTGGACGGCGTTTTGGTATGTAATTGGTGATATTAGAAATATTATTTATGGTTTGTTTATTGTAACTGTTTTATGGCGTGCGGATCGTATGAATTATAGGAAATATTATGAAATTAAACGACATAAACATTAAAGCTATGGCAGTTTTTATTAATGAAACTGTTGAATAATATATTATAATATGATATAATATATTTATCTTAAAGAAAGAGGTACTATTTATGTTAAATAAAGTAGTAATGGTGGGACGTTTGACTGCAACACCTGAAATGAAAAAAACACCAAACGGAAAATCAGTAGTTTCTGCTAATTTAGCAGTTCAAAGGGACTATAAAGAAAATGGCGAAAAAAAAGCTGATTTTTTCCCTATTGTAGTTTGGGGCAAATCAGCAGAAAACTTTTATTCTTGGTTGAAAAAAGGGCAACTAATTAGCGTAAGCGGACGTCTTCAAAGACGAGATTATGAAAATCAGCAAGGTCAACGTGTTTATGTAACTGAAATTGTTGTAGAGCAGTTTTATTCACTTGAAAGAACGGATCATGAACATACTAACGTTAGTCAAGAATCTCTACCACCTGAGCCACCTGTAAATGAATCAGATTTCCCATATTAACAAAAAGGAATCTTGTTTTATACAAGGTTCTTTTTTATTTTGATTATATTTTTTTGATTTTTAACATAAAATATAATATATTTAAACTAAATGGATAGCTATTGATTTATTTTTTATATTGTATTATAATATATTATGATATGATATAACATAATAAACCATATTATTAAGGAGTTGATGGAATGGAAATAATTGTTGTAGCCATGAAAAAAGGTGGAGTTGGAAAATCTACTCTTCTTTTCAATCTTATTAATTATTTGACTGTTGTAAAGAAAAAGAAAGTAATGGCAATGGACGGTGACGAATCTTGTAACCTTACTTTTTCTTATCCTAATATTGATAATGATAGCAGTTCAATGTTTGACCTTTTTCAAAATCAAGAAATTAAGGTAGCGAAGGTTAATGATAAACTGGATATAATCAAGGGAAGCGAACTTTTAAATGATGATGAACTGAACCTAAACAAAAATAAAGATAGTGATTATATGAAACTCTTTAATTGGTTTGTAAATAACCCTGACCTTGAGAATAAGTATGATTATGTTCTGATTGATACCCATAATGATGAAAGTGTTTTGACACGTAACTTCCTTGTAGTAGCAGATATTGTTTTAGGTGTTTCTGAACCCTCTAGGAATGGCTATAGAGCATGGTTTAAATTACAAAATACAATAGCTAGTCTAAAGAATAAATTTAGTTTTATGGTGGCAAAACCTTATATTATCGCTAACAAGGTTAAATTTGTGGCAAACAATTTGCCGACATCATCAAGAATCTTCTTGGAATCAGTAGAAAATGATGATAATTATTTAGGTCTTATCCCTGATAAAGAATTGATAGCGTCTAGTTTGCTGACGAATCAGGGAATCTTTTCACTAAAAGAACAAGACCCAAAATTAGCAGAAAAAAATAAAAAGTTCTATCAAAATATAGAAACTATTTTTGAAAAAATTTTATCGCTTTAAATAAAAATGTATGGCATTTTAATATATAATTATAGTATAATATAATATATGATGGTACATAAGGATATAGAGAGGAGAGCTTATGAGTAAATTTTCAAACTTTAGGGAAGTAGCAGAGAAAGAAGCTAATGCTGACCTAACACCAAAAAAGGATAGTTTAAAAAATTGTGGAGATCAAACAAAGATTTTTACTTACACATTGCAAACAGGAGTAGGGGAGTTTGTGAAAGAAAAGGCAAAAGATACACCTTTGCGATCAGCTTCGGGAATTTTGAATGATTTTATCAAAGAAGAATTTGAAAACTATTTAGAAAAAAAATGGAATATCTAAAAAGAGGAAATATATTATTTCTCTTTTTTTTGTTTTTTGGGCTTATATAGGGTCTTTTAAGCGGTTTTAAAATGAGGGGTGCTATAATAAGACTGTAATACTAAAATAGACGATATATGAGCTTATTTGAGCCATATAGAAAGGGGTTAGCATGAAATCACTAAAAGAAATCTTGGTTACTGAGGAAATAGCGAATAATTTCCCTATTTTTGAGGAAAAGGGAAAGTTTAAGTTTAAAAACGAGGTTGAGAACGTCAAAGACTATACTTTGGTTGGCTATATTAAAATACAAAATGAATTAAAACCCTTATACAATAAAGGGGAATTACCTATTTTGTCAGATGATATTTTAGACGAGGTGGAATAATATGGCTAGATCAAAAGAAGAAATTCAAAAATGGAAAGAAGAATTGATCAGAAATGCAGAAGAAAAATTATTAGCTATTACGACTACAGAAGATTTTAAACATTATTTGAAAATAATGGCTTCTTTGCCTAAATATAGTTTAAATAATCTGAATCTGATTTATTCTCAAAAGGAAAATGCTACGCACGTCATGGGATATAAAGCATGGCAAGAATTAGATAGACACGTCAATAAAGGAGCAAAAGCAATACATATCGTTGCCCCTATTATTGCAAAACTGACAAAAGAGGAAAAAGAGAGACTTAAAACTGATGAAGATTATGGGGTTAAAGGTTATAGGACAATTCCTGTTTTCGACGTATCAGATACAAGCGGAAAAGAATTGAAATATGCTGATGATTTTATAAAATCAGATTACACCACGGAAGAAACAGAAAGATTTTCAGAAATGGAAATTAAGGAAGTGGTAAAACTTATAGAATCTAAGTATCAAGTTCCTATTAGTTTTGAAAAAATTAATGACGAAAATGTTAAAGGGTATTATTTACCAAAAGATCATAGTATTACAATTAGTTCAGAATTGACGAAAACAGAACAACTAAAGACTTTATTTCATGAATTTGCTCATAGCCAGTTACACAATAAAAAAGCTATGCAAGAATATCCTGAACTTTTGTCTAAGCCACATAAAGAAGCACAAGCTGAAAGCGTTGCATTTTTAACAATGAGTGCCTTAAATATTGACACTAGTAACTATTCAGTTGGCTACGTCTCAACTTGGGCTAGAGACATTAATCTGATGAAGCAAGCTTTAAAGGAAATTAAAACTGTTTTTGATCAAACATTTGATATAGCTACGACTGCTAAAGAAAAGGTATTGAAGCAGTTAGAGAATCAAGAAAATCAGACAAATGAAAATGAAAAAGAACTATTTATCAGGTTTGATTTTAGCGAGAATAATTCTATCAGGGAAAATTTAGAAAAAGGGCAATTAGTCCCTTATGATAAATTTGTTGAGAAGCTATATTTAGAAAATGAATTATTACTTAATAATGATTATGGATATGACAAAGTTTATTTTGATATTGTTGATGAAAAAGGTAATGATCTAATTTATGGTATAAGATATGACGTTGGTTCTGAAACATATTTATTATCTGAATACATGGATAAAGATATTCCTGATGATTACAAACATATTGCTAAACAATCAGACCAAAAAGCTATGAAAAAAGTTAGTGATAAATTGTCTCATGGGCGAACTAAGAATGATTCAAAAGATGAATCTGTTGAAATAACATCAGATGAAGTTCAAAAGAAATTAGATGATTATACTAAAGAAAATAAAGTGAGTATTCCTAAGTTAAAAAATAATAATTTAAGTTTATAAAAAAACAAGTGCCATAATTGGTACTTGTTTTTTTATTTACTTAAAGAATGTAGCAATAAAATTTAAAATTAAAACAATAATTGTTAAACCGATAATACTACCAAATACAATGATATAAGCTAGGTTTAGAAATTTTGGTTTTTTTAAATCATTAGTTTTTGTATTCATAACTTTACCCCATTTTATTTTTTAAATTTTGATGGCATATTACTTTTTATATAATCAGAATAGATTTTAAGTAATAGTTCTGTTTCTTGCACAGATAAATGTTCTATATCAAAATATTTTTCAAGTAATGCACCTTTTTGAATTAATCTATGTGTTCTCTTTCTACGTTCTGTAGAGTTATTTAATTTCCTAGATAATCTATTTTGATTAATAGTTATTTTTTGTTCTAGTTTATCTTTTTCATCTAGTAATTTTTCATATCTATTCATTTTCGATAATATCGGTATTTAATGATTCACTATTTGAACCATTATCTACATTTTCTGTTTTTGGATAATGTTCAATAATGGTATTAATAATTTTTTCCATTTCTTCCTTGTTTGATAAATCTTTATAATCAAGATCTAAAGCTTTAATAATGGCTTTACCTAGTTTACTTTCAATCTTTGATTGAGCTTCTTTAATTTTAGCTTTTAAAGCTTCTACTTTTTTCAGTTGGCTTTCTAAAGACATATTTAATACCTCTTATTTCTTTATTATTTTAATGTTATTATAATACTTTATTAGTCAATTGTCAAATAAACTTGAAATAAAATTATAAAGGCGGTAAAATAATGATAAAGAGAATCCATCAAAATTCGCTAGAATTTTGAAAGGCGCACTTACACCCCATAGAATATCTTTGATATTTTTGGGGTAAGTTGGCGTTTTTTAAAAATAAAATTTTTAAAAAAGTCGTGTGAGAATAGATAAGGAATATTAATATGGCAATATATCATTTTGCAATGCAAAATATTTCAGCAAATAGAGGAAAGACTGCTATAGCTTCTGCAAGCTATAGATCAGGACAAGAATTATATTCTGAGAAAGAGGGAAGAAGATATTTATATAAAAGAAGTGTTAAGCCTGAAACGTTTATTTTAGTTCCTGAAAATGCACCTGAATGGGCTAGCGATAGAAATAGATTATGGAATGAAGTTGAAGCAGTTGAAACGTCTAAAAATAGTAGGTATGCAAAAGAAATTAATTTAGCATTACCTATAGAACTGTCAGAAGATGAACAGAAAGAAATGCTTTTGAAATATTGTAAAGAAAATTTCGCAGATAAAGGCATGGTAGCAGACATAGCCATACATAGAGATCATGACGATAATCCGCACGCCCATATTATGCTAACTAATAGACCATTTAATGAAGATGGTAGTTGGGGTGTTAAGAGTACAAAAGTTTATATTAATGATGAAAACGGAAACCCGATTATATTGCCGAGTGGATATAGGAAAAGTAGAAAAGAATATACTACAAATTGGGATAATAAAGAAACATTAAATTCTTGGCGAAAAAATTGGGCAATTGCTATAAATCAATCTTTAAAATTAAAAGGAATTGATGAAGAAGTAAGTCATCTATCTTATGATGAACAAGGAATAGATAAAGTAGCTACTAGACATGAGGGCTATGGAAAAAAAGGACAAGAAAATAAAGAATATAATGACGAGGTAAAAGAACTAAATAAATTAAAGGATAAGCTAAAAACCAAAGAGATAGAATTAAAAACTAATCACGAATTTAACTTATTGACTAAAGAATTTACAGAAAAAGAAAGTGAGCGAATTAAAGAACTAAGCAAATCGCTGAAAACTTATATTGATATAGAAAATATTGCTGATAAAAAACGAATGATAAATAACTGGAAAACCTCTGTTATTGGTAAGGAATTTCTAGGACAAGAACAAGTTGAAAATTTAAAAATTATCGGTAATCAGGAAAAAGCTATTGATGAAGCAGATAAAATTATTTTAAACGCTTCTAAAAGATTGATTAATAAATACTATCCTTATCTTGAAACTGATAAGATGATGGACGTAGAATTAAAGAACATTGCACAGGTTACAATAGATAATAAAGAACCCCTATCGCAAGACGAAATAGAAGACAAAATAAAAGATTTTAGACCCTACCTTTTAGAAAAACAAGTAATAGAAATTTCAAAGAGACCATATATTAGTTATTTAAACTTAAAAGAGCAAGAAAGAAATACTTTAGAAAGATTGACAGGTATTTTAAATAAGCATGGAAGAACTATAGAAAATATGGCTAAAGTTGATGATATAAAATCATTCTATGGTAAAGATTTTAGTTACATTCAAAATTTAACTAAGGATCTGACACGTTTTAAACTTGTAGAAAAAACAATTCATAAATTTTATGATAATTATTTTGATAAAGTATTCCCTAATAATGAAACAAGTCAGCTAGATATTACTGAAAAAGATAAAATATATAGACTAATTAGCTATGTCAATCCTGATTATAGAGAACTTTCATTATCTGAAATTAATGACTGGGTTGATAAAGTACCTACGCAATTTACTCATGAAGAACGGTTAGAGGGGCTAGAGGTTTTAGAGGGAAAAAGCTTTAAATCACTTGTTAGAAATCCAAATTTAAAAAGAGTTCTATCAGATTATTCTTTACAAGTTATCTTTCTTGAAGAATGTAAAGAGGATAAAGGAATTAGTAAAGATAGGATTGATAAAATTGCTAATAATATCAATGATGAACGCAGACAGACAGTTGAAGAAAGAAAAGAGTTATCAAGTGAGTACAGGAATATCGTATATAAGCCTGATTCCTTATCAAATCGAATTAGTCGGTTTATTGAAACGTCTTTGTTTAGTTTGTTTTCGTCTGATCAAATTGAGATTGAGCGAAAGAAACGACAATCAAAATTGAAACAACTACAAAAGAATCAGCAAAAACAGGGTTCACGATACAGATAAAAAAAGAAAAGCATAGGCTATTTACCTATGCTTTTTTCTATACCTATATTATTTATTTCTGAATGGTTCAAGATCATTTAGACCTTTTAAAAATAGTTCACAGTCAATATCAAGATAGTAAATTAGCTTTAAATAGATATATAAACTGACTTTATTTTTTTTTCCATTTTCAACTTTTGAAATGTAATCACTAGCTACACCACTTTTTTCTGATAAAGAAGCTACACTAATTCTTTTTGCTAATCTAGCCTCTTTTATTTTGTTTGCTAGAAATTGATTGACTTCTTTAAAGTCGTCTAACCCTAGTATATCGTCCTTTTCGAGTTTCACCATAACACAACCCTTTAAAATAAAATTAAATAATTAGTAATTATATTTTAAACTAAAATAATACTTATTGCATTGGTCAGTTGACCATAAAAGTCTAAAAAGTTATAATGGCATTGGAAAAAAATAAAAAAGCTTTTAAAAAAAGCTTGATTATTATGTTATATTATATTATAATATAACTATAAAAAGAAAGGAGAGCTTGCATATAGGTGAAATTTGAACGGTGGGGTGATATACCTGATAAAACATTACTAGTGAAAAATGAACGAGGTTTAATTTTAGATCCTGAATTTGAGGGTTTAAGTGAACAGGAAAAGCTACAATATTTTGACAGGAATTCAGTAGCGATTCCTGAAGCTAGAAAGAAAATGATAAAACAACACTTAAACAAAAGTATTAGTATAAAGGATTTTGAATTAAAGCAGTTCTTCTTAAAGAAAGGAGAGTTGGGAAATAGCGAAAAATGTCACAAATTAAAGTCTGATAAACCTAATGAAACATTAAAACAAATCAAAAATGAAACTGAATTTTTTGGATTGTCATTTTTAGAGGGTTTCTTAGAATTTTACGGAATAAAACTTGATATGGCAGTTGAAAGGTATGAAAAACAACTGCATATCATAGAAGAAGAAAACCCTAGAACCCATGATAAGAATGCTTCTATCATTAAATCTCGTAATGGAATAATTGATAAGATAGTAACTTTAAAAGATAAGAAGCAAGCAAACAGGGAACTAGAAAAGTTCTATCAAAGAAAGAATAAAGAGAAAAAACTGAATCAAAACTTGGTTCAGAAGCAAGGAAAGGAAAATAAAGATGAAGTTTAAGACCAAGGCTAAAAGTACAATATTGGGAACATATTTGGCTACAACACTAACACAAGCTAATTATGTTTTAGGGGCTGACGGTGGCGAGGTATCAAAAAAAATTAATAATGCTCTTACCATTGCCCAAGGTATCTTGACAGGGGTTATTGTTAGTGTTGGGATTTGTGTATCACTTTGGATAATCATTAAAGGAATGCCAAACATGAGTAACCCCCATGAAAAGAATGAGGTTTATAAAAGTTTGGGTGCTACTTGGGGCTTAGTTGCCGTAGGCGGTGCGATTGTTTGGTTTGTGCCTTGGATTTATAGCTTGTTCCAATAATCTAATAGAGAAAAGGAAAATAAAATATGAAAGATGAAAATCTTAAATTTGTTTTTCCTGAGAACGTAGATAAAGACTACGCAGTTTGGATGGGTTATACCTTAAAAGACTTGGGTAAGTTGATAGTAATAGTTCTAGCTTTACTTATTCTTATTGCCATTCCACCTTATGCGATTTGGTGGGTTATTACCAAAGTTTTCTTAAGCTTAATTGTTCTAGTAATTGTTATGGCAATTATGACAATCCGTCCTATACCTAGTCGAAAAAACATAAGATTTACTCAACATATCAGGAATGTGAACAAGTTTAAACACAGACAAAAATTGTTTTTTATCAAAGGTAAAAAACAATAAAAGGGGGTGGTTTATGAAAAATCTGAAATAACTACATGGAAAAATAGAAAGAGGTGATATAGGTGTTTGGGAGAAGTAAAAACACATTAATCAATGAACTAGATTGGCAAGCTATCCCAAGCCTTGAAAAAGGAAATCAATCGCTTGAAGAAATGTCTTTAGTAATAGGCTATTATGACAACTATACTATTACTAAATCAGGTCACTTAATAGGTTTAATCAGCGTGACAGGAATAAACCTAGACTTGTTAAGTAGAGTAGAACTAGAAGATCTATTTGCTGATTATAATGCCTTTCTGATGGCTTCTCTAGGAGCTAATTCAGATGAAGTCCATCAATATTTGGATTTGCCTATTCCAGTAGATATGACTGACTATATCCGTCATGAGAAAAAAAGACTGATTGATGAAATGGAAAGCGAAAATCCTAATGTTTTTAAAATGCAATTGATAGCAAGTTATATTTTCGACCATGAAAAGAGACAGGCTAAAAAAGGTATGGCAACAAAAAAACATTTACTTGCATTAAAAGTCAAAATTTCAGATCAGTCAGAAGAAGCTTTAAATCAGGCACAAGCTGAAATGACGGATAAGTTAAATCAAACTAAAAAAGATCTTGAAGATTCATTAGCTGATTATGATATTACTTGTCACATTTTAAGTAATACTGAAACTAGGGAAATCCACAAGAATATTATCAATTTTAACGGAAAATAGAAAGAGGAAATATTATGAAATTGAACAAAACAGTTACTAAGATTATGTTAGGGGTTGCCCTTTTGGGTGTTGGTGGGGCTACTATTGAAGCAGTAAGTTCTGCTAATGGCTCTAATGTAGCATCTGCAAGCTCAAATGTGTATCGCACTTATGAATATAAACATGTTGGACGTTATGTTTACCGCAGAAGCGTATTGAAAGGATATGCAAGAAATGTAGGTTGGGTTTACGATAGCGTAGGTCCTTGGGTTTTGGTTGGAATGCGTTGGTAATTTAACATAGACCTATTTTAACAGAAAAAGCCCCCACCAAAAAAGAGGGGCTTATTTTTAAAGAGATTATTTGTATTATACAGTTTATCATTGACTTTTTCAATAAAAGCAATAGAAGCAATAGAAAGAGGAAGTATGAATTTATTAGAACTTTTGCTTGGTAACAAAAAGAATGAGAAGACGTTAGACTTTACTGTTTCAGATGGTATCGATAATGATTCTTTTAGTTCAATTTTGCCTTTTTCTTGGGAAGAAAAAGCGGACTTAATAGAATCAGGGAATAATTTTACAAGAACTTTACTTATTGTTGATTATCCCAAGACTGTCAAAGGTAATTGGCTATCAGCTTTAAAACGAAGAAAAGGGAATATTATTCTTAGTACATTTATTGAGAGTGCTAATTCTTCTAAAATGATTAGCTATTATAAAACTACTATTGAAAATAAAGAAGCAGAGCTTTTAAAAACTTATGATCCAGTTAAGCAAAAAGAGCTGAAAAAATTTATTGAATCAGCAAACTTACAACTCGATAAGTACCTAGACAATAATACAACGTTTGTATATCAGTACACTTATGTAGGGCTTAGGGCAGATAGTAAAAAAGCCCTAGATGAACTTACTGATAGTGTTCAGAATACGCTTATCAAATTGCAATTGAAACCGATGATACCTGTTAAGGCAAGCTATCAAGCATTTTGGGCAACAATGCCTATTATGGAAAATTTGTTAGCTGATTATACTTACAAGGAATCAAATACGGAAATCGCAAGTTCCATGTTTCATTTTGATGACGCCGAAATCTTGGACTTGAATCCAAGAAGTGACATAGAGGGGATCAATATTGATACAGGATCAATCATTTCAATTGATAAACTAAATAGAAATATAACCTTGAATCAGAATGAAGTTATTGTCGGTACGTCAGGGGTTGGTAAAACAACTTTTATGATTCGAAAGATTTTAGATTATATTTGTAAAGGCTATAAAGTTTATATTATTGACCCTGAAAATGAATATACTCACATTGTTAAAAAACTTGGTGGGGCTACATTGCATTTAAGTAGTAATTCCCCAACAAAAATCAATCCTTTTGAAATTTTTTCAGATGAAATCCTTAATCTTGATGAAAATGACGAAGAAACAGAATCAAGTAAAATCATGGACATCTTAATTAAAGGTAAAATTCAACGATTAAAAGGTTTCTTACAAGCGATTAAACCTAACATTACTGACGTTGAATTGGCTATCATGGATAACGTGATTAGAGCTACATACGAGGATAAAGGGATTGATAAATATAATGATTATAGAGATATTAAGCCCGAACAATACCCAATTTTTGAAGACGTATTTAACAAAATGAAGTCTTTAGAAAAAGAAAATAAAAGTAAATTTAGTAAGGTTGAGGATCTCTATTACATTATTGAAAGCTATACAAACGGAAGTAACACCCTTTTTAACGGTTATACAAATGTCAATTTGAATAGCCAAATTGTATCATTTGATTTAAAGCAGTTACAATCAGACGTACAGATTCAGGGAGCTTGTTATCTAAATACCTTTCAATTTTTATGGGACGAAATTACGAAAGATAAAGAAGCAATCAAAAAGTTATTTGTAGATGAATTTCACTTTTTGACAATGCACTCAGAATCAGCTACCTTTTTCCATCAAGCTTACAAACGTTTTAGAAAATATAAAGCGGGTGCTATAGCGGGTACACAACAGATTCAAGACGTTTTGAGGGGAACAACTAAAGGTGGTATTAATGTAGGTCAAGCTATTATTGGTAATTCATTTACTAAGATTTTCTTTGGTTTAGGTGAAGACGGTGTAGATGACGTTATTAATAATTTGAAAGTTCGATTTTCTCATAAAGAAAAGAAATTGCTATCTAGGAAACGTCAGGGAGAAGCCTTAATTATTTATGGTAGTCAGCGAGCATTTTTGAGGGTGGAACTTTCAGAGGAAGAATTAAGACTGATTGATGGTCCTAGATATGAAGAAATTTATCATAAGCCATCAGAGGAACAACCTAATTATGTTAAACGTCTTATGCTGACGGATAAGGAAATCAACGAGATTAAAGACTATTTTGAGGGGTAAGGTATGAAAAAATTCTACAATATGGAATTTGGAACATATAAAGAACAAGGGGATAGAGTTATTCTTGAAATTAATAAGAATAGATTCAATTCTCAGGATTTATTTGATATTCAGGAAGTAGAGGAAGCGGACGAGCGTTTTTTTCAGGTTTCTGTTTCAGAGAATGAACAAAGTTTTATTTTTGATTTTTCAATTGAAAAAGATTATCAAAATCTAAAAACTATTGTAAATAGGAATTTACCTATTAAACTATCTATTGCTAAAACGATTATTAAGCAAGATATTTTAAAAACAAGTGGTTTTGACTATGTATCAGTCAATCCGTCAAGTATTTATTACTTGCCAATGAAACAAGTCAAATACTTGTATCGAGCTACCTCGGTTATGCCATCAAATAAAGAAACTGATTGCTTTAAACAGTATAAAGCTTGTGTTCTATATATTCTGACAGGACAAAATTATGAAAGTCTATTATCTGATTATCATAGTTTGGATAAGTTAGTTGAAAAAAATCCATATTTGGAACAAATTTTAGAAACAACTAACCGTAATCAATTGCTTAATATTCTTGATAAAATTGAGAATTTGGCAACATATCAGGAATGGGAACAAGTTAGACGAACTAAGAATAAATTTAAAAATGTCGGAATTGCATTTATCACTACTATAGTTCTTACTAATATTTTGACAGGTTTAAGTGTTATTACAGTCAAGAATCATCAAAAAGAAGTGGCTATTGAACAAGTAAAAGATAGCTATAAAACTACTAAAATTAAAGCAGATATTACAACTGCTTTAAACAATAAAAACTATGATCGTGCTATCGAACTTATGAAATCGGATAAACAATCTGATAAACAGATAGCACAACAAATGTACGAGGTTGGGGAATATCAAACTGCGTTATATTACAACGATAAATTACTTGAAAACATTGTTAGTGCTTACTGGAAATCAGGAAAGCAAGATAAAATTTCTAGTTTGAGATTAGCTGATTCAAGCAGTAAAGCAGTTAAGAACCAATTAGAACTTGAACAAGCAATAGCAACTTACAATACTGAAAAAATGCAACAAGAACTCGGTTTTACAGAAAATCCTAATACTTTAATGCGAATGGCATTGAAATACATTGATGAAAACGAGCTTCTAAATGCTGATACAGTTGCAGATAAATTAAAAGAGGTTAACAACTCTAAAGCACAATACAAGTATGTTAAGGTTGTCTATGATCTTAAAGACGCTCAACTTAAATTAAAAGATAGTCAAAATCAATTGCTATCTGCTAATGATTCATCTGATAGCAATAACAAAGAAAAACAAATAACCCAAGCACAAAACGATATTGCTAAATATGCAAGCACTATCGAGAAACTAAAAACTAAAGAGAAAGAAGCTAAAAAAGAGGTTTACAAATGATAGATAAAACCTTAATGCTAAAAGCTAAATTTAAAATTGCAAAATGGATAGTGATAGCTAGTTTAGGGTTTATAGTTCTATGTGTAATGTCTTTGGGTGGAGCTTTCAAAATTCAGTCTGACAAAGATCAACAAAGTAATTCAGGCGGTACAGGAAATTTCAATGTTGCTTGGAATACAGACTTACCCAAGGATCTAGTTAAAGATATTAAAGGTAAGGGGCAGATTAATGACCAAATTGCACAATTAGCGGTAGCTACCGCTATTAAATATAAGCAATTGCCATCAGTCATATTAAGTCAATATGCTTATGAATCAATGTGGGGTCAGAGTGGAGTTGCTCAAAGCGATAATAATTACTTTGGTATTACTTGGTTTCAAGGTAGTAAATACCCCCAAGGAAGTGCTAGGGGTATAGGTGGTTCTGAGGGTGGAAATTATATGAAATTTCCTAGTGCAGAAGAATGTTTCAATTATTATGGCTATATGATTGCTTCACAGAGCAATTTCAATCAGGCAGTCGGTGAGAAAGATCCCTCAAAAGTCCTTTTAATTCTTGGACGTGGGGGCTATGCTTCTGCGGGAATTACAGAAAGCAGTCCTTATTTTACAAGTGCAATGTCTATCATTGAAAGTAATCACTTTAAGGACTATGACAAGTATGCTATAGATCACTGGGATAAATCATCAGCGATTAAACCACTTGGAGAAATTAAATCATCAGGTTCAGGAAGTAGCTCAGGTGGTTCTACTGCTAGCTTACCTGAAATTGAAAAAGTTCTAGGGCAGACGGTTGAAAATGGTCAATGTTATGGTTTAACTGCTTACTATGTAAAAGCTTTGGGCGGTCCGCAAATGATGGGTACTGGTCACGCTTACGCTTCAATGATTGGTAGTGATTATAATTGGTCAGCTTATGGCTTTGAGGTAATAAGCAATCCAAAAGTTTCGGATCTTAAAGCGGGGGATATTTTTAACTGCCAAGGATTGACTGGCTATGCAGTTTCTGAATATGGACATACAGGAATTGTTATTAAGGTTAATTCTGATGGTACTTACGATACATACGAGCAAAATGCTGAACGTGGTCAAATCGTTGCCAAATATACTAGACAAGCTTCAAGCTATACATTTACGTCAATTGTCAGAAAGAAATAGGTGTTGATATGAAAAAGGTTTTAACAATAATTGTAACATTACTTGCAACTACATCATTATTAAGTGCTTGTGGGAACTCAAAGCAGAAAAATAGTAAAGAGGATAATAGTCAGATGGTAGATAAGGCAACTAAAGAAACTTTAAAAACTTTTGGTGAAAACTTTCTAAATTATGATTCTGTTGATGAACGGAATCAATCAGTTAAAGATCTAATGACTGAAAAAGCTCAAAAAGATAATGGTATTAATGTAAAAGTTCATGCAGACTTTCAAGCAAAAGGACAGATTAAACAGATCTATAGAGATATTGATAATAAAAATCAATATTTGATATTTGCTGATTATCAAGTACAACTACAAAATACAAATGTTGTTTTGAGAGTTACAATGAAAAATAATAAAGTTGATAAATTGACGGTTGATTATACTAGACAAGCTTATTAAAAGAGAAAGGTCATAAATACCATGAAAAAAGTATTAATAACAATGTATATTGTGATTTACCTCATACTACAGTATGGGATTACTTTAATAGTCGGTATGTTTATGGAATTTGCTTCTTACAAAAACAGAATGAATGATTTTAGCTTGTCTGATAGCTTTTCAAATAATGCTTATCACCCTTTAAGAAATATCATTACATTTATTGGCGATAAAAATCCGTTATTTATTCTTTTAAGTGTTGGTCTAATAATCGGAATGATTGTACTGATTGTTAAACAATCAATACAAATGAAATCATCTGAATTAGAATATGATTCTAAAGGAACGCATGGAACGGCTAGATGGGGAAGTTTAAGGGAACTTGTATCTGATGGTAATTTTAAGGCTGAAAAGAGTAGTAAGTTTTTTAAAGACTGGACAAGAACACTAGGAGAAGATGAATGAATGGAACAATTTTAGGTACTATTGATAATCAAGTAGTTTATCAGGATAACAATACAAAACCAAACGGAAACGTTTTCGTGGTAGGTGGTCCAGGTTCTTTCAAAACACAATCTTTTATCATTACTAATGTTCTAGCCGAGACAGAAAACTCTATTGTGTGTACCGATCCAAAAGGGGAGGTTTACGAATCCACCGCTACTATTAAAGCTAAACAGGGTTACAAAGTATATGTTCTAAACTATACAGATATGCTACATTCAAATAGACAGAATCCTCTTGATTATATTACAAGAGATACACACGCTACTAATGTATCTACATTTATTGTTGAAGCTGAAAATAAAGACGGAAAAAAAGACGTGTGGTTTCACACCCAAAGGCAATTATTAAGAGCTATTATCTTATATGTTATCAATGAATTGCCACCAAAAGACCGAAATTTTAATGGCATTATTGATTTTTTACAAGCTTATGATACTGAAAAATCAGATGATGATATTAGTCAGCTAGATGAAGTTTTTCTAGCCTTGCCATTGAGACACCCCGCTAGACGAGCCTATGAATTGGGTTTTAAGAAATCACAAGGGGAAATGCAAGGTAGTATTATTTCAAGCTTATTAGGGACTATTGCTAGCTATATTGATGATGAAGTAGGAGAATTTACAAGTTTTTCTGACTTTCATTTAAAAGATATTGGACGAGAAAAAACAATACTCTATGTTATTATTCCACCTATGGACAATACCTATGAGGGTTTAATTAATCTGTTCTTTATGCAACTGTTTCAACAATTGTATGATCTTGGAGCTGAAAATAATGCTAAATTGCCAGTAAGTGTCAATTTTGAACTTGATGAATTTGTAAACCTTGGGAAATTCAACAACTATGAAGAATTTCTTGCCACTTGTCGAGGATATGGAATCCAAGTACATACTATTTGCCAAACGATAACACAGTTACAAGCAAAGTATGGGAAAGATAAGGCAGAATCTATCATAGGTAACCATGCTATTCAAATTTGTTTGAAAGCTTCTAATCTGACAACCGCTAAACATTTTAGTCAAATGTTAAATAAAGCAACAGTTAAGTATGAAACTACTAACGTCAGTCAGACACAGAGTAAAGAAACATCAACAAGTCACTCAGAGGGTCAGAACATTACAGGTAGAAATCTGATGAATGTTGATGAAATTATGTTAATGGATCAATTTGAAAGTTTAATCTTCTTTAGTACTCGCAGACCAGTCAAAGCTAGAAAAGCGGTACAATGGGAAATTTTTCCAAATGTGATGGAAATGTTTCCAAGAATTAGCCAAAAACAATTTAAACCAAAAGCTAGTCAATCACAACTAGAAATTTTAAAACAAAAAGAAGTTGAATTTGCTAAAAAAGTGAGCAAACAAAAAGAAGAGGTTCAAGAGGAAATCAAAGAGGTTGAGAATGATGGCATAGATGAACAAAAAGAAAAGCTATCTAAGGAAAGTTTAGATTTACTTGAACAGTTTGAAGAATTTGAGGAATTATAAAATGAAAAAGGTTATTTCAGCAATTATTTTATCAGTTACTTTTATTGGTTTAGTTGGTTGTGCTAAAAGTACAGAATCAAGCTTACAAGCTAATAAATGGAATGTTGTATCATCTGACGGTAGTTCATTTACTGCCGAATTTGGTGAGGACACTGTAAAATTTGAAAACGTCTTTAGAACTAGAGGGCTAAAATATCAGGTTAAAGACAATAAAATTACAATGAAAGATGATAGAGTTGAGGTTAGCTATACCATTAAAAAGAATGGTAATGAGTACAAATTTAAGTCAAATGATGATACGACTAAAGATGAATTTGGGGATCTAACACTATCTAAAGCTAAATAGATAAGGGGTAAGGTATGGACTTTGGTAAGATGATTAAGGATTTTTTCCTTGATATGTTTACAGAGATTTTAAAATTTATGATTGATATTTTGAAAGCTACTGTAGAGCTATTAGGGAAAAATATCAAAGAAATTAGTCAGTATTATAATATCGTAATTGCAATTGCTTCTACCCTGATGGTTGTTGTTGCCCTCACTCGTATTGTATCAGCAATGTTAGCACAAGCCGACCAGTCAAAACAGGTTACTGCTTCAAATATCCTGATGGACACAATTAAGGCAAGTGTTTCAATCCCGATAATGCTATTTCTTCAAAAAATGATGGTATCTAAAATTGTAGTGCCAGTTGGAAAGTATCTTTTTGACCAAGATAAAAAATTTACTGCTGATATGTTCAAAAGCTTGAAAAAAATCAACATTGACACCTATCATACCGTACAAGTGGGCGGATTTATAACGATTCTATTTGTTTTGTTTTTCTGTATTGTCATTGGATTCTTCTTCTATAAAGTTTCTGTTTTTGTGGTAAACCTAGCTTACTTTAATTTATCAATTCCATTAGTAGCCGTATCAATTGTGACAGAAAATATGGACTATTCTAGGGAGTGGTGGCAAAAATTGTTATACTCATGTTTAACTATGCTAAGTCAAATATTGTCACTAACCATATCAATTTATGGTATTACTCACCTTGGAAAAGGACTAATCTGCTTAATGCTTGCCATTGGTGGCGGTACACTTGTTTTTGTACCACCGTTTATTTTGGATAATCTTTGGACTACTACAGGCATGACTAAGAAAGGTCTTGGTATGGGTAGAATGATGATGATAAATATGTTTCGTAATAAAGGATAGATAACATGGTTACTAAGGTTAAAGTAAAAGCTGATAAGCTAATTAAGCTTAAAGAAAAGGCTATTATGACCGACTTACCTATTTACAAGGTTTTTGAATTGGCATTTAGAAACTTTCTTGATGATGAAGATAAACCTTTTAAAATTGATAATGTCGCAAGCTTCAGATCTAGTAAATTTGTTTATTTACCAAATATTGAAAAGCAATTTAAAATAGAAGCCTTAAAATATAGTGTAAGTATGATAAGTTTAGCAAATTATATTTTAGACTTTTATTTAGATTCTGTTGACTAATATATAATATTATATTATAATATAATATATAATAAGAAAGGAAGTAAGGCAGTTTATATGAAATACTTTTTGATTTTTGGGGAAAGAGAAAATTTAAGAATAGCTAAAGACGCAAAAATTAGTTTTGAAAGTGCTATTAGGATTTTAAATAGACAAAATCAGTCATTGTTGAAAGAAAGAAAAGTAGGTTATGTTCAAGCTCATTTAGTAGATTTAAACGAAGATTTGTCTGTACTATTTGACCTTGATTTACCTGTAGAGAACGTAACGGAATATCTGTTAAATCAGATATTACTAGAATCAGAAGATTTCAGTCTAGTAGAGCAATTAAAAATGTATCTCCCAAATCAATTGGGAGATACCTTAGAATTTAAAGATGAACTGATTGAACAAACTGAAATTGAAAAAAATGACGATTCTGTTGACGTAGAAAAAGCGGATAACGATACTAACTACACAGAACAGTCCACAGAACAGTCTGAAACGCTCGTAGAATCGAAATCTCAGCATGATTCTTTTGAAAGAAGTACCGTTACCCGAAAAAAAGAAGAAAGGAAACCAGTTAATTTAAAAAAATCACTACCGTTTAAAATTAAAACAGGTGTAGTGATTACAACAGTTGGATTTTTAGCGTTACTATCTTTGACTGCTATCCAAAGTCACGAAATTAAAGAACTAAATAATAGGATTGATTACCTTGATACAGTTAATAATCAGGAACACAAACTAGATATTTTTGTTCGTTATTTTCTACCTAATTACTTTTCAAGCAGTAACGAAAAGTCAGGTTTAAAGAAATATGTATCAAATGACGTATATAAAAAAATCAAAGTTCAAAATGCAGTAACTCAATCTGCGTTTATGGAATCAGTAGAAAAGAATCAAGACCAAACTTACAATGTTTCCTATATTTTAGTCGTACAGAAAGGAGAAGATAACCAAACAGAAACCATCAGACTTGAATTAAAACTAAAACCTTTTAATAATAAACTTGGTTACATTCTTGACCAAGAACCATCAATGACAAAATTTGACGAGGAATAAAAAATGAAAAAATCAATTACTAAATCATTACTAATTTCAGCAAGTGTTCTAACTGCTATTGCTACAAGTTTGCCAGTAGTTGCTGACACAACAAGCACACCAGTAGCCGATTCATCTACAGGGATTATTTCATCAGTAGATAATGGTTCTACTGCCACAGAACCTACTAAGCCAGTAGATAATGGTTCTACTATCTCAGAATCAACTAAACCAGTAGATAACGGATCTACTGCTACACAACCTACTAAGCCAGTAGATAATGGTTCTACTATCTCAGAATCAACTAAACCAGTAGATAACGGATCTACTGCTACACAACCTACTAAGCCAGTAGATAATGGTTCTACTATCTCAGAATCAACTAAACCAGT
>OGCX01000254.1_pt1 | contig 29262 bp, 49 predicted proteins | sample 1570261 | NCBI WGS metagenome assembly OGCX01 (sample SAMEA2582161, study PRJEB24529) | metagenome | biome: Human gut stool | place: China | collected 2011 | reverse complement strand
ACCATTAAGACAGTAATGAAGGAATGGGGATTGAAAGAGGATGAGAATTTCTGCATAAACAATATAGAGGGAACGATAACTTTCTGGAACGAGTCTGTTATCATGATGAAGGAGATGGCCGATCTTCCAGCGGACTTGGATTTTTCCCGTTTTGGTTCTATGGAGGCTACCTTGGTTTTCGTTGACGAGGCATCCGAGATTTCAGAAAGGGCGGCAGACGTTATGTTCTCCCGTATTCGTTGGAAAACATCGGAGACATTCAAGACTCCCAAGATGTTCTTGTCTTGTAACCCGGCGGCATGTTGGTTGCGAGATAGGTTCGTACAGGACAATGATGGTAATCCTGTGAAGTGCAGGGATGGCGAGGTATTTATTAGGTTCTCTATATTCGATAATCCGGATGAGAGTTTCCGACAGATATACGAGTCTTCGCTGAATAAGATCAAGGATAACGCAACAAGGGAACGTCTTCTGTATGGAAACTGGGATTTCGTTGAGGCCAATGAAATGGCGCTATACAAAAGCTTCTCGGGTGACAAGCATTTGATCCAGAGCTTGAAAGAGAATATATATGATCCGATGAAACCATTGATCCTAGGATTCGACTTCAACGTATTTCCGCACATGACATGCGAGGCCGTACAAATCGATTGGGAGAATAAGAACGTGTATTTTTTGGAGGAATTTCTTGGGAGGCCAGAGGAGAAACTTAACAATACCCCTAAGTTTGCCCAGTACGTAAAGGATAAGTTATTGGAATCAAAACATATCGGAGGAGTGGTATTGACGGGAGACCCAGCTGGATTGGCCAGAAACACACAAACCGAGGATGGCGTAAACAATTTCACCATTATCCAGTCTTGCATGAATAACACCATATTAAGACCAAAACAGAACATACTAGCCAAGCAACCACCTCAGAAGAACCGTGTTGATTGGATCAATGAGTTATTCGATGGTCTGGATGGGTGGAATATTTATATTGACCTAAGATGCAGGAAATTGACCGAGGATTTGGTCTATCAGATCAGAAATGAGGATGGAACAAAGAACAAGCAGAAGGTCACTGATCCAAAGACAAAGGTCAGATATGAGAAATATGGTCACTGTTTCGCCGCTGGAACGATGATAACCACTAAGAAGGGAAAAATACCTATAGAAAATGTAAATGTTGGCGATTACGTATTGACAAGAGAAGGATACAAGAAAGTAACTTTCTCAGGGGTAACAGGGAAGAACGTAATGGTTAAGGATTACTCCATAGGGGATACAAATATTACTTGCACTCCAGACCATCCTTTCTATACAATAGAGGATGGCTTTACAGAAATAGATAAGATAACACAAAAAACATTTATAGTATGCGAGAAGGCAGAGAAACCATCATATATGATGGATACAAATTTCATAGATACAAACAAGCCAAACAAGAGTCTGACAGAAGATATTATAGAGGGTGGGTCGATATCAATGAGAAAATCACAAAAACATACCTTCATAGATATGTTTGGGAAAAATATAATGGAAGTATCCCAAAGGGGTTCCATATCCACCATATTGATGGGAATTTTTCCAATAATGACATATCGAACCTTGAATGCAAAGAAAGATCAACTCATCTATCAGATCATCAAATTCATAAATCGGAAAGGCTTAAAGAAATCGCTATTAAAACCCTTCTTGAAAACAGCTATAAGGCATCAGAATGGCACAAATCGGAAGAAGGAAGAAAATGGCATAGAGAACATGCTCAAAAAGCATTATTCGGAGAAGAAAGAACAATTATATGTGAAGGGTGTGGAAAGGAGTTTACTACAAGATGTAAGATTAAAGTCAAATATTGTTCAAGAAGATGTAAGAACAGAATCAACGCAAGAATATTATATCAAAGAAAAAAAGAAACTCTTTGTAAGGAAATCAAATGAAAGGATTATAGATAAAGTCTATGACATTACGGTAGAAGATCTGCATGAATTTTTTGCGAATGGTATATTGGTTCATAATTGCACAGATGTCGCTGACTATGTCCTCTGCACCTTCCTATCAAAAAGCTGGCTAAAATACCAACGGGGAGGACAATCCGGAACCGTATTAACAACATCAACAATTAAACCGCAATTCAGTTATTAAATGGAAAACAACAGATTTTTATTGGATAATGATTATTTAGAGATAATCACCAAGGAGGCCCTAGATCAAATGATTCAACCGGGAAACGAGCATAAATTCATCAAAGCTGAGGAATCCGCAGAGATGTCTATATTGGAGAATCTAGTGGAGAATTATGAGATAGAGAACGAGTTAATGAAAGGCAAGGCTATCAGGAAGTACGATAGAAGGATTAACTATCCTGTAGGCGCATATATCCAGTACGAGGACAATATCTACAAGGTGATCCGTTCTATCAGTGGCTATAAGGTTCCCACCGACAAAATTTATTGGGAAGAGTCAATCGAGATCCAAGAACTTATCAACGCTGATCCTTATTCCCAACTAATGACCTATCGACCGGGAGATTTGGTTTGTTACAATGGGATAGTTTTCGAATGTTTGGAGGAGAATGGCTATGAGTTTGGCAATATCAGGATTCCATTATCTAGGTGCTGGGAAAGGATAGAACCATCGGAATGGACTCCTACCCCATTCCAGCTATACGATCCGGTAAGCTATAACGGAAAGTTCTATCAACTGTATGAGCTGGCCGATTACGATGAGACAATATCGCCAGACTCGTTACCTCAATGCTGGGGAGAGATATTGCCGTATGACGCAAACTATAATGGGTATGAGTTATCGCCACATGAATTCGTGGTCTACGATGGAAAGGTATTCTATCCTACGTTGAACGTAAATAGCGATATTCCAGAGATAGGAAAGAACTTAGTACTGGAAGACCCCAGACATAAGAATATTAAAAAGCACATGGTCAGATTAGCCCTTTACGAGCTGACCAAGAACATTTCTCCCAATAATGTATCCATTACTAGGTCAAACGATTACGAGATCTCTATGGCTTGGTTAAAGGACGCAAATAGGTTGAAGATCAACCCTATGATTCCAAGAAAAACAGATAATACCGGCCAACCAGCTACGGATTGGGGAGTAGCCACTTTCCAGAAGTCATACGATCCCTACTTGAATCCTTGGCAAGTATAATAAGAAAGAACGTCCACCGAATATCTAGAATGGTGGACGTTCAACCTTAACTATATTGCCGATACTTAACCGACAAACTTGAGAGAGAACAGCTCATGATATAGCCCACTTTCCACCCCGATATCGCAGGGTTGCTACGGCCTTTTCCGGTTGAGGGGGTGGAGGCTTGTGGGACTGGTAAAAAAGGACCGAAAATCTCACACGTGATTATATTAATCACCATGGATTTAATGAGGGAGAGACTCTGATACTACCCCCCGAAACAGGAACGTCCCGACTCCAATCTGCACGGCAAACTTGCATTAAATATTTGTTGTAAACATTTAATGGTTTAGAGCCTAATATAAATGGCAGCGGTATTGTATTGACAAATGCTATTGATAATGCTCTCCCAATTGGTGTGCTTTCATCATATTCCCAATCCCGTAAAATCGCAATATCCATTTCTCCTGCAACATTCATTAAAAAATGTCCCTCTTTGCTTATTGCATCATCTGGATAATGAGGATATACAACTAGGTCTGGGACTCCTGTTACTCTAAAATTAACATTATCTGCATTTAACTGCTCGGCCATTTTTTTATACGATTCAGGTGTTGCTGTACTCCTTTCTACAGATGCACGTCGCCCAGACATAAAGCCATAATCTTTTGTGGTATTATCAAACACATGTGACAAACCTTCACTATGTGTAAAACCATGAGCAGCGAATAGCAAAACATTCTTTTTTGTTAAAATAGTCTCAAGTTTTCCCTTTCCAATAGAAAATCCATTAAATGACACATTTAAGTCAACTAGTTTACCTCCTGCTATAAAAGGAGATGGTTCACCTTCCCCTCTTAAAAATAGTCTGTCCGATTTAAATTCAGACACTACTTTATTAGCGTTCTTCTTTAGGTATTCAACTGCTTCAATATTCGACAAAGTGTTTAATACCTGCTCCTTTGTTTGTTTTGGATGTAATGTTCTACCCTTTTGCATAGCTTCTCTCTCTAAAACATTCCACACTTGTTGTAATGTACGGTTTTCCGTTCGAGAAGTTTCACCTATAAAGTTAGTCACTTCTTTCTTATAATGACATTGATATTCTAACGGTAACAAATTATATATTACTGGAAGGTCTTCTTGCGCAACTCTCTGAATAGGTAAATGGGTTACATTATTTTTTATTCTATTCGCTAATAAATTATCAGAAAAAAACTCTATTCCCGTTCTTATATTATTGGTAGAACTAGACTTATCATCTTTCTTTTGGATGGAATATATCGCATTAGCTTGATTTGCAGTTATACACCTATTATCAACAATACACCCACCACCTTTTGGTGACTGTATTACCCGGGAAGTAACCTCTTTCTGTTGTCTCTCCGCTTTCATGATCAATCAATTTAAGGATTTAACTACTCTTTCTCTTCCGCCTCTTTATCTGGATCAAGCCCAACCTCTTTCATGAACTTGGTTGCAGCTTTCGCTTGTTCCGATTGAATCTCTATACATGCTTCCAAGAGGCCTCCGATAATATTATCGAAAGGAAGTGATTGCAACGCATTGGTCGTAACCTGCGAGGGTGATGAATCTATTGCCATAGTGATTACTTTTAAGGATTTCCCAAATGTAGGGAATTATTTGAGATGTTATGTATTTTGAAAAAGAAAAACACAAAAAGAACACCCGAATATTACTATTCTGAACGCTTTAACTTTAACCATGGTTGCCATTAATACCGGTGTGACAAAGATAGGTATTATAATACACCCACCTATATACTATTTTATATTTTTCTTTTTAAAATACTCATCATACCCTATTTGCCAAAAGTACATATCCACAATTTTCATTGGGGGATAAATGACATTGCTTTTTATACAATTTCTACATTCCTCTATTTCAATTTTATGTTTATCTGCAAAGGATATGATATTTTGTAGATTTATAGAAAACCCTTTTGTCTCTTCACAAATTTTCCATCCATCACAAAAAAATCGATCTAGTGCTGGTATACAACCTAAAGTACCTAATAGTATTTTCGAAACTAAAGTACGACTTACATTCGCCACTTTATATTCCTTCTTAATCTTTTCAATGATTTCATTTATTGATTCAATATCTTCATAAGTAACATTTTCTTTTCTTAATTCGCTATTTGATCGTACTATCTCAACAACAGGTTCATGTATCAAATAATCTTTCTGAAGTAATTCAGAAGGACCTCTATACATCCCCCAACTAGCTAAATAAAAAGCCAACTGCAATGTTAGATAATCAATATCATTATTAAAATCAGAAAAAGCCATAAAGCAATGCTCCCAAGATTTAAAACGATGGTTTGGCTTATAAAGTTGTTTTATATATTTGTTAACATATTTTTTCATCTTTATTATAAGTATTGTTGATAAAAAGTGTCTAGATTCGACTATCTATACACTCATAAATCTATTTATAAGATTTTATTCAATGATATATTCTTCTAATGTAATAGCTAATTTACTCTTACCTACTTTTTTAAAAGTCTTTATTATGTCTTGCTCATTTGTTACCAAGATAGCATTATCTCCTTTAGAATTTAAATATTCTACTCCAGCCATTAATTGCATATCAAAAAAACTATTCCACTTAGGCTTTTTATTTTTTCTATCTGATTCTGATAATTTATTAGCAGCCTCAGAACTTGCAATAAGTAATCTCAATATTTTTTGCACAAAAAAGTCTATGGAGGCAGAAAAGTCCAATTGAAATTTATTAAAGATTTCAATATTCGCAATATTTTCTTTTTCTGACTCTTCGACAACAGACCGAATTAAGGCTTCTGCTATATACTCATGAAAGCGGCCAGAATTAAGATTTTCATAGAAGTCTTTTCTTTTTTTATCATCTTTGAATATAGAATCCCAAGATGTATTTTCCTTTTGAAACATGATGTCTAAATAGTTTTGAAAATTATCAATCATAGTTTTAGTTAAAAAATAATAATGTTTATCAATCTCTGAAATTGCCAAAGATTTGTCACTGTCTAAATCTCCTTTCGTCATATTGTAACTAATAGAAACAACATACTGTCCTATTTTATCTTCATCTTTAGGATGGGAAAAATAACATGACAACAAATAAAACATATCCGGAAGAGATACTTTAAAATTTATACTGCCATTTTCATCATTCGTTGTATTATCAACCAATAGACATAATGCCTTCTTACAGTCGCTATACGCATTATCTTCTAATTTCAAATGACGCAATAACTCAATAGCAGTAATGACCGAAAAGCAAATACATCCATGTAATTTACGTTTATACATTTCTTTAGATGTATGATTGTGAACCAAATTACGACAAGCATTTGTATCTAACACATAAATTTTTTCCATAAAACATTATGTTTATATTATTTCATATACTTAAAAATAAAACATCTAGCAAATACCAGTTGCAAATATATAAAATTCGGCAAAAATATCATTATTGCATATATACTTTATTAATAAAAACGCCCTACCTTCGCAAGCAGGGTGATACATGTTTATACTACTACTTATTAAACTAAATGATTTTGTCAATATCGCTTATTTATTAAAATTCCAGTCTTAAGAAACATCATTTTTTACCATAATAAACCCAATCGATCACTTTTCTATTGATTTCATCGACTTTCATGTAATCAGGTTTAATATAAAACTCTGTTATCTTATGATTTGACGCATGTATCAAACAAAAAGCGATATCATCTTTACTAATACGCAAATCGTTATATGCGATTGTTGCCCATGTATGGCGGGCCACATATGTAGTCAAATCCGGGATAGACAGAATTCTACGAATATGTTTAATCATACCACAAATCCAATCAGAAAAACGGTCACAGTCATTGTAAGACAAGTAAAAGTTAAAAGCTCTCTTCTTGTATGGGTCCTCATACTTTGAAATATAGTTCAATAGTTCCGGCTGTACTTTTATGATCATTTCGGCACCATCGTCTCTTCTATTACGTGTTTTCTTTCTGAAGTAATGGACATAACCATTTACAGGATACGGCATTTCATAAATATCAGCACAATTAGCACCACATAGTAAAAATGAAATAATAACGATATCATATGCAATCACTCTTCTTGTTGAGAGAATCGAAATATCTCTATCAATGTATTTCTTAAATTCAGCAGCATCCCAAGATCTTTTCTTTGGAGCGAGTATTTTAGGAAAATGGTATTTAGAGAATGGGTTCGGAATTAGAAAGATACCATTATCCTCATCGTTATATTTCTCTCTCGCACATTTAAAAATATACGAGAGTCTTTTCATTATATAATTGATAGTGCTTTCTTTATTTCCTATACTTCTCAAATATCTTTCGTACTCCAAGATTTTGGAGGGTGTGATACCTTTAAAGGTAGATTCCTCACCAAAAAACCTCAAAGCTTTGGCAATAGTGTAATGATGGTATTTTTTAGTCCCATATACCACAATAGATTTTTCCATATCATCAGAAAAATCCTTGATTAATATAGGCTTATTACAAGAAGCGTTTATTTTCTTATTGATGATTTCTACTAATTCATTAATAGAATATTGATCCAAATCAAAAGAGATCTCTCCTATGATATTCCGGATCTTCTCTAAGTCTTTCGCTACTGGGATGTAAGCTGGGCTATTTTGCTTGATCCGGAACTCCTTATCTAATTCATTCTTCTTTACATAATGAGATGTCGTTAAATACGCACTTTTCCGCTGATGGATAATCCTAAGCTTAACATTAAAAGTGCCGTCACTCTTCTTCTGATTGGGTCTAACTACCGCATTAATCGTTGTTGCCATACTGATTTTTTTTGTCAAACAATTGTCAAACATTGCGACAAAAACGCATAATTTAGCCCAATAAGCAACAATTAAACCATCGTTAAAAAAATAAGCACAATCACCTATTAACCAATCTTATCTACCTCCTTATCAGCCTGTATAGCCTCAATCACGGCACGAATGCCGAACACCATCTCGTTTTCTTTCATACTATTGATTCTCAATGATTTACATTACAATAAGATAATTGTTGTCAAACTATTGTCAAACATTATATCGTTTTTGTCGTTTTCTTTCATGTCGCAAATATAATGATATAATCGCAATAATAGGGGTTGTAGCTTGGCTTAAACAAAAAAGAGAGCGTATATCATCATACGCTCTCTCCTTATTATATATTACTTCACTTCACGATACTGTTCATAACCTCCAAGACTTTCAACGCATCTTTCTCGTCCTTTCTCTTGAGAACGTCCCTAAGTGAATCCTCTGAGGAATAAGCCATAAATGCGAACCCTAGCAAGATTTCCTTGTGTTGTCTTTCTATGTCTCGATCCTGTCGAGCTTGCTCATTACTTCTATATTGTGCTCTTTCAATTCCTTGAGTTGAGAAACATAATCATCGATAGCCATGACAAGTACAGTACCCAACGAGTATCGATCGTCAATCTCACGTCCAGTACACGCTTGAAAGAAGTCAATGGCTGTCATTAACTCCATCTCAACAACTTCCCTGCGACCCTCTTGTAAGTATGTCTCATAATCGTCTTGGTTGATAACAATACCTAAGCTATTATTGAAACCGATATTCTCCAGAAACGTTATTACGCACTCAGCTTCCTCGTTATCAAAATATATCTTACTTAATAACTCCTTGATCTCTTTGAATCTTCTCATTTTTCTTTTATTTTAATTTTATTTGTTAGTATCTTGGCCACCGCAAATCAAACAAGATACAATTATGGATGATATAAACATATACAGGGAACGGGTAGCGCTAGCGTTTGATATTCCATGCCCAGTATGCGGTAGAAAACCTAAATGCGAGTTCACTATAGGACGTAATTATATTTATCATGGTTGTGAACATGATGAAATCTTCAATCTCGTAGAAGCACGCATAGATGAGTTGATCTCACGAGATGAACATCCTAAAGGATTTGTTCAAAGGGTATTTCACGCACAGTAGCCTTTCCTATCATCAAGAATCTCATATGAATGGAGCTAACCAAGTCTTCATCTGAGAATCCTTCGGTTTCCTTTAATATGAAATCGATTAGTTCTTTTTTTGTGATTCTCCCTTCTGGGTTTAAGAACACTTGCCTTAAAGGGATAGATCGCTCAATCATATTTCAATTTCTTGCCCACCAAAAAATCCCTAGCTTTAATCTTCGCAATAATCCTTTGACCACTCCTATCAAGCAATCCTAAATCAGTTTTCAAGACTAATCCTTCAGCATCATACGTAGTATCTTCAGCGATCAATGACTTGTAGCCATTACTAACATACTCAATCGCTTCCTCGAATGTCATATAGCCGATCACTGGAACTACCTTGATTGCCAGATCGCCAGCTATCTTCTCTACATCAGGTCTCCTTAACCACCATTTATCAATCTTGACATCGAACAAAATGAAGCTTACCCCAGCCTTGATATAGCGACCTCCACCTTTCTGAATCTTCATACCGTATCCTTCTCCATAGAGAATAACATCCGCATAAGGCGTATCAAAATCATCTCCATTCTCAGGAGGAAAAACTTTTCTCATCTTATCGACAGTAAACAACTCCTCTAGTTTTATCAATAGATGAGGAGGAATGTTGGCTTTATCGGTTCTTCCTCCAAACTCAACACGTACACCATTGAACCGGATCTGGATATTTGTTCCATCAACCTTTTCCTCTGCTCGAAACTTGCAATCCTCCAAGTATTCGAACTCCGGTAAACTCCAATCACCCAATATCAATCTATTGGTCTCAAAATCTCTCTTGTAAATTGTATTAATTTTCTGATAATCCTTGTGTTCCATCTTTGTAATTTTTAAACTCATCTAATATCTTGTCTATTTGCAACGCTATTCTCTGACATACAATTCCTCTACCACACCTCATATTTGCGTCATAAGCTATCTGTAACTCATATAGCTTATTTTTCAAATCCAGCATTCGAGGATCGATTCCTGTATCTTCGATGAATATCTCTACAGAAATACCCAATCCCAATATCACATTATTTGAGGAAGAATATTTATACGGGTGCATATAAACCACTCTCTTGATCCCAGCTTGATAAATATTCTTTATACACTCATCACAGGGTTGATGGGTAACATACATCGTACACCCGTCAACCGAAATACCTTGCTTGGCAGCGTACATCAATGCGTTCATCTCAGCGTGGATCTCATTGGATAATGACCACTGGTGATGTTGATCTTTTGTAAACTCACCAGATTCATACAGTTCATCACAATTAGGAGCGCCACTAGGTGTCCCATTATACCCCATAGATATGATCCGTTTATCCTTTACGATGACGGCTCCTACATGAAGAGAAACACAATGGCTCTCCTCAGATAATCTGGAGGCTACATCCAGAAAAAATTTGTCGTTTAACATTATATTTTATTTTTATTAAGAAATAAAGGAAAGACGCTTATCTTTACAGTGTCTAATGAAGAAAAATCAACGTCTTTCCTCTTTAGTGAAGGATACAGTAGCTATATTCTATTATATAGTTAGATTGATCTTATTGATCGATTAGTATCCTTGAGGAAAAGAAGCCTATAAAAAGGTAGGTACATTCTTATACACTGATTATTTATTAGATTTAGGGAGAGGTGCTAGCTTCTCCCTTTTTATTCACATAAAATCAAGAGGTCTTGATAAAATCACTACTTTTGTAGAGAACATGATATTCAGTAAATCATGTGCTATTCTTAGAAAGAGTATCAAGGATATAATCAACATCGTGTATTACTTCAAAAAGCTATATACGATCATTGATTGGTTGGGTGAGATACTCTAATAGCACAATACTAGTATTGGATTGATTGAGTTTGTACCTTATAAACAAAAAACATCGATATTATATATAACCCATCCGATGTGTTTATAAGCTCTGCGAGCAGTTTTTAGGGGGAGCACCACCTCCCCCTATTTTATCAAGACCTCATTGAATTTTATATCCTCTCCCAAATATTAAGTTTGCTCATGACAATGTTTACCGCAACTGGAAGGTTAACGATATCCTTATAAATGGGATGGCTTCCATGATATACGGCGAAAAGCTTGTTAGCTTGTTTTCTCACCGTATAAGCAGGGCCATGATTATCCTTAGAACCCATAAAGCATGAGAATACTACTTTCATTTTCTCACCAACTTTAATATCCCTAGCCCAATCAATACAAGAACCCCCAGTGACAGCATGAAAGCCACGGGTCCCCACAACGGGAGTAAAACCCACCACCAAGACCAAGCGATAACGTTCGTAAGTTTCAATGTAATAAAAACGATCGCTAATAATCCGAAGAAAGAGATTCCTCCGGAACTTACTTCTTTACTCATTTGTTTTAATTTTTGTTTATATTAAAATATAGATTGTTACCATAACTTAGGGTTCAGTAAATTATACCCCTTCGTCAATAATCTTTTTTCTCGCATATTTTTAGAGACCCTTTCATTTAAGATCCCAACCAGAACATCGCCATAAGTAGTATTAGGATCAAGCCTTCGATACATATCATATTTTTCCATTACCGTATTCGAGTAAACCCTAGAGACTTCCACCCAACGATACCTCATAGTTCCTATACAACTACGATAAGGAATTTTTCTCATCATCTTATATACGATAAAGATATGGTTGTCATCCTTGATAATCTTTGTTCTCCTGTCCAGAATGATCTCTCTATAATCTTCCATCCTATTTCGTGGGTATATTGATTATGTAATTGAAATCATGACTGGTAGAATCGATATTGATGATGATAGAGGAATTTCCATTGTTATTGATGGAATCCTTTTTACTTAAAGCCTTGGTATCACTATTATGTTCTTTAACGCATGGAATATAGTTGTCACAAGAGCAAACAAGCGCAACAAACAAGGCTAGCAATATATATTTCATATGTCTATATGTTTAGTTAAACCATAAAACATCATAGCGACCCCGCTCAGTCCAATGAAAAACGCACCAGCTGGATCAAGCTCACATTTAACAGCGATCAAAACCAAGAGAAAACCCAAAATCAACGCCGATATTCTATAAAAATGATTCATTGTCTTTATTATATGATTTTATCTTCCTTTAGCCATTTCCAAACCGTATACCAATCAACATAAGGCCTTTGATTTGGTTCCTGAATAAGAGGACATCCTAGCGCAGCAGCATCAATATACATATGGCAATACGGCTTTGGGGATGTTGTCCAAGATGATTGGTCTGGGTTCTCGTTAATACCATAAAGAGGTATATCGTTTTTCTTGAACCAATTTACCGCATCCGTTAGGTATTTACCTCCTTCTGGATGAATATCATAACCAAAGGATTTAGGATCATCTATATCACTTCTCATAGTATAGAGGATAAGCTTATGACCATTATCCACCAATTCTTTCAATATCGGAATAGCTCCAATATCATCTCCTATTCTAGGGAAAGCATGCTTGACACATGTTCCGTCAAAATCAATTCCAATTATCATACATCATTACTCTCAACTAATATAAATTCATTACCATTTTCTTTATCCCAGCATCTGGTGTACACAGCACCACACTCCCCTTCTTTGTAAAAATAACAACCGCAACATGGAGCGGTATGATCAAAACATGGAACAGCGATTAATTTTATGTTATCTTCTGTTATTACAATATCCCCCTGTTTCATATCTTATCATAAGTTTTCTCAAAAATATCCGGTTTACATGGATACAGTTCGCCTTGTACTCCTTTGATGATATAATCTCCCGGAGACGCTTTCATCTTCCCCTCAAGTGTATCCACTATAACATTACATCCCATTCTGAACAGAGTATTGTCTTCTAAGGCTTCTCTAACCCAATCAACCACTTCTGACACCTTATCACCATTCCATTTAACAGCCTCGATTACTACTGGTTTTTTTCTGTATCTCATATCGTAAATCATGGTTAGCCTATACACCATAAGGTTTTATTATTTTATTAGCAACTACCAAATCTAAATGACGAAAAACCGTATAATTCTTTATTTACGAAAAAACCTAACTCATCCAATCTGTTTTTATCCTCTTCAGACACTTTATTAGGATTGATGTTTACATACAATTCATCATGTTCACAATGAGTTGGGTATTTAGGATCACCATACTTTAAAAAGATTGTTAATGCCTCTAATAAATCTTTCATAACTCGTTATTGCTTAGTTGTTATTTATCTACTGTTGATTTTACTATCACTTTATTATTTGATGAAGGCATCACTATTACATTTCCTTCATCCGTACTGATCTCTATGATTGGGTTATAATCGAAATCCGTGGTAGCCTTGACCATCATATCCCCAAAACTATAAAATACATCTTCTTTAAGTTCTATTGCCATGATTCATTTTTTCTTAGTATTTAATTACCATTGCTTTGTTTCAAAATCGTGTAAATCATAGAGGTGTTTGGTTTTTACGGTTAATATATCACCGTCTCGCTTTCTCACTTCCGTAAATCCTTCTTTTTCATTTTCATAAAGCAGTTCACATTCAAATTCTGTATTTCTATACCGATAAGTGCCATATAAATAGCGTTCACCATTATGTAGGTCTGCGGTTGAAAATATTGTCCCTCGAATCATTCTTTCTTATTTTTAATCTCTGTTTACTCTTTCAATAAATTCATCAGGTCTAATTTGCTGTGTTCCTAACTGTTTCAATAAATTAGCACCTTCTTTCTTACTTTCCAATTTGACGGTGTTCACAAAGTTTTCAATACACCCTACGAGCGCATCCAGAGCCAACGCAATATCTTCTCGAATAATGAATGAGCCTTCTTCTGGATATTCATATCCTTTCCACATTACTTTGTATGGACGTTTTATAGCAAACGATTCATTATAATGATTACCGTGAAGAACTTCTTTCATATTTTCATGCTTCATTTCTGGGGAATCAAGCGCAGAAAACAAATTACGCAAAGAGACAATCAAATTGTAATAATCATCCTTCTCGGTAATATATGGTGTATCAAAATATTTCACCCAAAACTCGACATACTCTTTCTTATGGTTAGCCGTACGCTTTTGTATAGCTTTGTATTCTATTAGCTCATCCATGCATTTAAAACAAATGCTGTCTCTCGCAGAACGGCGACTTTCATTGCCGGGTTTACCACAGCAAGGACACGGGGTATTACCTACGTATATTCTTGACATATCTCACATCTATTGTATTTTTTATTTTCCACCATCTATCCGAATATATAATATATTCCTTTCTCACAGACCTTGTAGACATCAGGATTCTCAAAGTCTTCTGGCTCTAATTCGTCTTCTTCACAACACTCGTCCCATCCGTCACTAAAATATGCGGCACCGTCTGTTTTTATAAGGAGACAATCTTTGCGTAAACTAAAATCTTCTCCCCAAATAGCGACCTCCTGTTGTTGCTCTTCTTCTGTCATATGAGATATCTTATCTCTCAGCTCTTTATATGTCATATTCTTGATATTTATTTAAATCTTAACAAAAATAACATCTTGTGAGTCTTTTCTAGCGTAACCTGCACAGTTGCCAACGATATGCAGGTTTATCTCCGTGCAGTCATTGAAGGGTGCAAAGAAGCACCCATTGCAGCTCGTCCGTATATCATCCCTTTGGGCTATACACCTCAATCTGATCAGACCCAGATAAAATTCCTCTCCTATATCGAACATCACCTTTTTCATACTTTATTTAATTATGATTACTTGTCCTAACTCTTATCCAATTTGATCCTTAATCAAAAGCGTCTACTGAGACTTAATGGATGCCATCTTTTTGTGGCTCTACTATCAATTCCAGTCCTTCAATAATCCTCTTATAAGTCCTAATGTAAGTCCCGTTCCCTTGATAATGCCATTCATACTCGGTTAGACGGAAGCCATCTTCGTCTGGAACGGTCTTCATCCTTATGTATTTGACTTCCGTCCCTTTGGGTATAACGCATCCGATACCCCTCAATGTTTCCGATATAATACCCTTAGCCCAACGTCCCATAATCTTCCATTCTTAATTACGAGTTACGTGAATGATCGTTTTCTCGAATAGGGCATGACTCTATCCCCGCTTTATAAAGTTTATCTTTAGCTTCTTCGTATAGTTTCTCATACTCAAGTTTTTGACTCACTTTTTGATCTAACTTTACTCGAAGTTCAATAACTTCATCTGCACGGGACTCATATCCGGCTGTTACGCAATCACTGATGATCGTTGTTAGGTCAATGCCATGTACCTCAAGACATTTGTCAATAAAATCATGATAATAACAAAGCACTTTTCTTTTGGCTTCTTCTACCGCTTGTTTCATATCTCACCCCTTTCAGTTATAAATTAGTTTCCATCAGATATAGCCTTAATCCCTATCGTATCCATCAGTTGAAGCAAGTCTGGTTGATCAAAGAAATCAGACACACCATATACAAGTTTCTGAAGATTTTCTGCCATGTCTTTGAAAAACTGTTCTCTAGCAGGTGTCCAATCAATACACAAACCGTCATTTTTACACTCATACCCAGTGGAACCATCTTCGTTAATAAGATAATAGTGTTTCTTATCAGTACCGGAAGTTTCCATCAGCACCCTGTATGAAAAACCAAACGAGAAACTATCCCTAAAACCATGTTCTGTCTCAAATTTCTTACTTACTCCTAGTTTAATTCCAGTATAAGAATATTCACCCGTTCGATTCATAACAAGATTAGCAGTCGCTTTCAGAGTATAAGAAATTATCTTCTTCGTTATTTTCACTTTTTCATGATACTCTACAATAGACTCGTTCAAATGGGCATTAATTTCTTCCTCGCTTCGGTAAACCCTTTTACCAAATTCGGTTATTTTATATAACTCATTAGGAATTCCACGATATGAAAAACCATCTTTCTGGGTATACCATAGAATGAGATCTACCCATTTCTCGTTTATTTTAATGCATTTTGTTCCTACTTTCGGCATAACTAAATTGATTTTTAAGATTTGTGGTAGTACCGGGATCGAACCGGTTCATCGCCAGTCTCATGACTTTTCGGAGGACGGATAATGAATGATTTGTTAATAAATTAGTTAATTGATTTATTTGAGACTTCGAAACTACCGTATAGTGTTCCCTACCGGACTTGAACCGATGACCTTGACATTATGAGTGTCTTGCTCTAACCAACTGAGCTAAGGGAACGATTCCACTTACGTCCTCACGGATTCATTGTGGATTTTCGTATCTTTGTAATATGTCAAACAAAGATGACGAAAAGCAGGTCTCGAACGTGGACATCCTACAATGTATGTACTGCATTGTTATGATCGTTATAGAAGTCATTAGATTTCTAATGTCCATACCCGCTTAATAACTCTTTAGCTTGATCGCATTTAATGCGCTTCGTTTATTAGTTAGCGATCCTAATAAACGATGAACTTAAGAGGGTAGTCACAAGCTGCCCTCTTTTTAAACTTACATTTACGCTTTCACAAGCTTATCATGTATTTACATACAAATATCGGTCAAGATAACGTATCTTTGTGTCGTGCTCAATAAAGATACAGACGAGCAGATCAAGAGCGTGGATATTTTACAGTGTATCTATTACATTGTAATGATCGTTCTCGGAATTGTCAACTTTCTGAGATCCATATCTGCTTAATAACCTTTTATATTGAACCAGCATTTATATGTTGGTGTTTATTGGTAAACGATCGCCAATAAAGCACATATCTAAGAGGATAGTACATGCTATCCTCTTTTTTAAAATAGTAACTGGAAGAGGACTCGAACCTCTATTGTGTTACGCACCACATCTCAAGAGCTTTGCACTTACTAAATTCGTCTTTACGTTAACACTTTCAGTACGGGATTAAAAGTCCCTTAGTTTTCTTGAAGCGTATACCAATTTCGCCATCCAGTCATTTTACCACTTACACCTTCACAGGCTCATTGTGGTTTGATAATTTTTCATACTTTTGTAGTATGCCAAAACCTAAATCTAATAATTGGAGTTTTGATGTGGTTTTACTACAATGCATATATTGGGTTGTAGTCATTGTCAAGGAAATAATATCCTTCCTTGTATCCATCTCCAATTAAGCTTTCAAGCAAAGAGAGGAAAAACAATGATACCTCTCTTAAAAGTATGAACCTTAACTTTACTCACCTATTCTCACGAACCGGTAGGAAAACAATGAAAAAAGAAATGTTACACATCCAATTATGAAAGGGAAACCGGATTCGAACCGGTATATCCAGCATGAAAGTCTGTTGTTCTACCATTAAACTATTCCCTCTAAGAAACACTATGTCGCACCTAAATCATCGCCACTATCACTATTAGCTCCAGTTAAGAAAGCTCCCATTCCTAAAGCTCCAACAATCAGCAATAATAATTGCCACCATTCACAATCAAGTCCCATAATATTTCCGTTTTATTCAGTTTATAAAAAGATTTATATTCTTCTATTTCTTCATTTGATTGGCGATGTCAAGCATCATCTTCAGTCCAACCGCATCCATAGAGTTACCTCCTCCAGTATTACCCATCATGATCTCTGGAACCCAACGAACATTTGATTTAGATAAAGCCTCAGCGACACCAACAGTTGTCTTGTAATCCCACTCAGCCTTTTCTTGTGGGGTAAGACCAGCTTGAACTTTCAATCTGTTTGCTTCTGCCTCAGCTTTACCCTCTTCAATAATCTTTTTCGCCTTCTCCGCAGCCTCCTTAGCTTGTAACTGAGCGACCTCGTAAGCTTGTTGAGCCTTAGTAACCTCTACAGCCTTGATCTCCTCTTGTTTCCATTTTGCTTTCTCAGCGTCTCTCTTACCTTCTTCCTCGGCTTGGATTCTTAATTGAGCGGCCTCTAAAGCTTTTGACTTCGCAGTGACTATCGACATGTCAGCTTCTCTCTGTTTATTGATCTGATCTATCGTAGCTTGCTCATATTCCATATCAGAGATAGAAAGCTGGGAAACCTTCAGTCCATAATAAGCAAATGGTGACTCTTCTTGTCTCTTATAACCGTTCGGAGAAACAGAATCAGTAATAAGACTAGCTATCCGGATGATCTTGATCTCGTTCGTTAATTGGTCGGTAGTCTCCTCTTCCTTCACCATTGTCTTATATACGCCATAATTCAACTGATCCGTTGCGTAAGCGATCAAGTCTGTTCGTTTCTCGGATACTGACTCTAATGATGTCATAAGCGGACCACAAGCTAGGATAACCTTACCCAGAGTAGGCTTGATTAAATCATTAATCAATCGATCCATAGATCCGTAGTGAGTTTGGATTCGATAAAGAAACTTCTGATCTGTAGGTAGTTCAATTCTAACACTTCCCAGAACATACCCCTTACCCTTATCATTATAAGTGATCGGCAATGCCGGATTATCTCCGGTGGGACGAAGAATAATATTTCCATTATTCTTCTTTTCTTTCTCGATCTCGTTAAACCAAATCTGATTAGTTTTGTAATAGTTGGAGGTTCGCCCACCTTTTTGAAATTTGAATCCCGGGGTAGTCCAATATTCCAGCTCACCGGTAAAAGGAACTTGATTAATAACGATCTCCTCGTTCTTCACATCCTCGGCGCACTTAGGTAACATCATTAAGGCTAAGAAAGCCACCACACAGGCGATAACGCCATAAATTTTTGTTTTCTGCATTTTGTTGTAAATTATAAATTAAACCAATAATAAAAAGGAATCAAACTCTTTAGGGATATCTCTTTATCTTCAAATCCTTTGCACAATCCAAACAGATACGTAATGACATGTACATAGTAAATGAACAACACGACCCCTACAGACAAAATCAATAGCCTGTACATAAGTTATATTTAATATGATTAATTACTTATTTCCGAAATCACTGGGGATCTCGCCCCAATTTTTATTGTCCCAATGAACTATCTCTATATCGTCAACCCAATAAGACATAACCCGAAGAAATATCTCAGCTTTCTTTAAATCATTATTACGTTTATTCGATGACGTTTTCTTGTTCTTGATCCAAGTGATTGCGGTTATGCTGTCACTATATATGATTTTATCTGGGTAATTGTTCTCTATAATGTATTTTATTGAATCCACTATCGCTAAGAACTCACCTATATTTACTGTCTGATTTCCCAGATACTTATAAAATATGCGATCTCCAGACTTTAGATCGTGGGCTTGGTATTCCGTGATGCCTTTTTTCATCGAATGAGCAGCGTCACATGTAATGCCCCTTATAGGAACCTCTGTCATGAGGTTTTCAAGATAAGTTTTTGTATTTTATTAAATAGCCTGTTTTGGTAAGATATAGCCATCAGCTTCCATATGCCGGTTTACATCCTTAGCACTTCGTAATACAGCCTCTTTAACTTCTTTCTTATTTGTTAGCTCAAGAACATTATCTATTCGCTTTAACACTCGACTTAAATCAGACTCATGAGGCTTTCCATCAAAAGGATTATATATGATCTTTCGCTTTCCAAAGGACACTATAGTCTGATAAAAACACTTTGGAGAAATCAACGTTTCTACTTTTCCTTTTGGTAAAAGACTAATGTACTCATCAACAGCATTGATAGCTTTCTTAAACTCTTTGATAGCCTCGCTTTTATTCGCAATGCACCCAATACCATTTACAAGACTTAACGCTCCCTCTGAAGTACTTGAAAAAGGACTTTTACCTTTTAATGGATTGTAGTAAATTTTCTTGTTGCCATACGCCAAAATAGCTTGACATTCCTTCTTGGATATATCAGTATACACCTTTGCCTTATGTTTCACAAGGGAGATAGTCTCAACAATATAGCCTCTATAATTAGGCATATCTGACAATGTTACCTCATACAATACATTAGGTTTAACAGAAGCTTTATCTATCGTTGCAGATAAGATACATACTTTCTTTTCCCTATGTTTGGAATCTTCTTCACGAACCCCAAACAAATCCCCCTTTTTGTTAACGTATACAAAACCTATGAGATCTCCATTTCTCTTACTCTCCTTAAACTTTAGGAGAGTTTTAACGACTTCACCTTTGACTTCTTCTTGTTCCATTTTTATTCTATTTTATCGTTTTAACACCGCAAAGATATGTAAATTATATTTTAAATCACAAACTTTTAAGCGATTATTTTTTTTATAAAATACTACATATTAACGGTTTATAATTGCATGATTATATAAAAATATACAACCAATAAAAACACAGTATTTTATAATTTGCAATTTATAAAATACTGACATATAGCAAAATAAAACCAACCATTACATCCCAACTTCACCAAATTATTTATATATAATTTTTTCTAGTATTTTTTTAACTCTGGATGTTTATCAAACCAACCTTGCTCAAGTCCATATTGGTAAGCTTCCTCAACTTCATTGGTTGAAAAAGATTTTGCACCCTCACAATTTACCTTAATCAATGCGTTTCTCTTTTTAACGACAGGTCTCAATTCGCAACTTTTCCACATCATCATGACTGGAGCTACGAATATAATAATAGACCACCAAAAGGCACTTTGGTATTCCCTTTTTTGAGCAGAAGAGGCGTTACCCCAAACAACACCAAATGCCCAAATGATTTTAAATGGAAATGCCAATATTACCATTGACAAATTCCATATTTTCCCTAATATTTTCATCTTACAAAGATTAATCTACTAAAAAATCAAATTCCTCAGTCTCAATAATAGTGCATGGGATAATGGAAGATGAGTTCAAATCTCGAACTATGTTAAATAACTCGTCTTCAGCAAAAGATAAGTATTCCACGACGCATCCGTCACATTCCCTTGTTTTCACTGTCAAATCAAGAATTTTACTAACCAATTTTGCGTCATCAAATATAATTATATAGAATGTTCCTATTCTAAAAAACACTATTGATGTACGACCTTTTTTAGCACTGGCATAAGCTGCTCTTATTGTATCTATATTGTCCATATTACAAATTTTAGGTTTTCCAAAAGTAGTATTTTAAAATGACGCAAGCAATTTATAAATACCTAATCGTCTTCCTCTATGTTTTCAAGAGAATCAATCGCCATGCAAAATAAATCATCCAAGTTTTCCAAAGCGTCTATAGCATCGCTTAGATAGTCTTTCTCATCTTCATCTTTAGTAGCCTTTTGTAATTTGAATAATTCTTTTCGAGTCTCTGTCAATTTTAAGAACTCATTTTGAGATGTTCTTAATCCAGCTAAAATCACTCTTACTTTCTTGAAATTTCCTGTCTTCATAACTTACTATTTATTATCAATCCTTTATATTCTTATTTCTTACAATAATCTCTAAATTTCCCAGCATCTCCTCTCGTAACACTTTTTCGACCATTTTCGGGACGAGATTATAATGTCTGTTGTTGATCTCGTCTTTTACCATACGCCTAATCCATCCCTGTATATTATTATCATTCCCATAAGTGTTATTGAAACATCTCTCAGTCATTTGTTTTATCAAGGGCCTAATCTCCTTGATTACATCCTCTTTGGTAAGACCAAGCTCATTATGGATATAATTTTTAACAGCTTTATACTCCCTGCTCATATACCCACCTCCTCATCGAGTATCACGATCTTAATTTTATTCATAAGTACCTCACGAGCATGATCGCCCTCAGCAATGTTATCCTCGTTAATGACTCCCTTGTCTATAAGGCGAATATAATCATCCTCAATCACATCGCATATGAACCTTCCATGCTTATCCATGACTCCATATATCTTGCCATCCAGATTTTTTATCATATCTCTTTCCGTATTATAGACATATACATGTTTATAATAGCTATACTTATCCATAATATAGTCCGATATGTCCATTCCTAAAATCACTTGTCACTTTTGGGGTAGTTAAACAACTTTACTTGTCAATAAACTCATGATCCTCCTGATTCATTCTTTTCATAAACTCTTCCCATGACAGATTAATGTTATCATAATACTTACCATAAGCCTTTTGAATTCTCTCTATCAATGGAATAAACCATAGCTGAGTTATTCCGAAACGAGTTTGAATTATTCTACATAGATTGATTTTCACCACTTCCATATCACTGATACTAAGAGCTGTATCATCATTCTCGCATCTATCTAAGATGGTTTGGATTATAGCTAAATATTGATCCATATTTCTTCATTTTTACATTGTTAGTACTTTTATCACCTATCATCAACAATCTTCACCATCTCGCTCCATAACGTTCTTCCATATTTTTGGGTCTTACATACCAATACGCCAGTATCTTTCCCATGGTACTGGAGATAAATACCAACATGTATCTTGTGCGCCAGCTCTTGAAACTTGTTCCCTTCCTCCAGCTTGGAATAATCGGTTATCTTTTCTATTCTCATATTATTCATGTAAATATCTAGTTCTCTCAAGTCCTCAATCTGGAAAGTATGAAAGCTCCCGGAAGACGTATCTTCCCATTCGAGTTCTCAACCTCTTTTTTCAGTGTCCATATAGGCATTGGCGGTTTCGGATCCACCGAGGTCTGCCCATAATTAGACAGGATAATTATCTCATCTGCCTCATTCCATACTTGACCATGAAATTCCTCAGTCCATCCCAGTTTCTAGGAATGCCATCATTCGGCGGGTTCTTATCAATCAAATTCAAGAATGTCTTTCCTCCTTCCTTCGAGGGAGATTTATAGGGAGTCTTTTCTTTACTTTGATTTACTTTACTTTGTTTATTACTGGATACATCAATCGAGTTTTTGACGGAAGAAACCGGGTTAATGTCTGAAATAATCCAATATTCCTTTTTGACCGATATATCCTTTCTCTTTCTTGTCCCTTCAACAAACCTTTCTTGTATTCCTTTAGATGTTAATATTTTGAACTTCTCGTACATCTCCTTATCAAAAAACTCAATATCAATAGCTTTCTTCATCACCTCCTTTACTGCACCCTCGGATACCCCAACATCGTCAGCAATATCAAAAGGTAATTCTTCGTCCCACTCGATGTAATACCCTTTGTATTCGTAGATATTACATAGCAAGCAAATAAGTATTGTAGGGGAAGATGGGCCACATGCCCGCATGATTTTTCGAATCTTCCTGTTTGAAAAGAAATTTACATCAAAAGAATAATAATCAAGTCCTGTTTTGGTTGGTCTTGCCATACGTCAAGTTTATTAGTTATACGCATATTCCGGGGAATAGTCCACTCTGGATAACTTGCAAACCTCCTTGGTGGATTTGGGGTAATATGTCATCCCAAATACATTCTCATATCCTATAAAAGATACAAGATTATGAACCTTTGATACAAAATCTCCAGATATCCAAGAACCTATAGGAATACCAACAAAACTTTGAAAACTACCCAGATCAAACCAATCCTCCATTATAATTTGATCTATCTCACGGTTAGCCATAAAAGCTATTCCCCATCTATCCATTCCTATCTTGTAAATACACTGGAACGATTGTTTTGATCGATCCCAGCGTACAAGTAAGTTATATTCCAGCAAACTAACTTCTTTTGAGACATCTATACCATGCCATGTCGTGTTTTTATCCTTCATATCCTCCTATTTTAAATCTTCCGCAAATAACCGCCAGCTACCTGTCTCCACTATATTCTCTCTGGTCTTATTATCCTGTATGATCACTTGATCATCATAAAGCCCATATATGTCACTAAATTCTCCACAGGTAAAACCTATAGACACATCATACTTAATAAGTAACTGAGCTAATTCTTGCTTAAATTCTTTTATCCTTTCGTCAGTCATCACACACCCTCTTTCTTCTTAAATGTTATATCAAATGTCTGGATATTCTCAGTTTCTTTATAGACCATCTCACGGATGAAGCAATAAAGCTTATGTATTTCTTCATCAGAGGAACATCCGAAAATATCCGCTGCTGCTTGAACTGCATCTTTCATTGAGAAACAAATCTGCGTCCAGTCATCGTATTCTTTCTTATCGTTTAGAATTTCCCAAATCCTCTTATTTGCAGATTCTATATATTGTTTATCATATTTCTTTTTCATGGCTTTTTATTTTTAACTAATAAATCATCTACAATTTCTTTGTCTCAGAAAAATAAGGCTTTATATATAAGTAATCACAATCCTCAAATATTTGATCTTCATTATCATATTGACATCTGTCTCCCAAGTCTGGGTTGTAAATCCTTATCTCTAATAAACCTTCAAAACCTGTTCCTGCAAATTCGTTACAGCATTTGGATAAATACTCCTTTGCTTCAGCGTCAGAATACGTTATATTATCAGACCCATTCACACCATTAATTGTGAATGACACGATAAACATAGATAGCTTACCTTCCTTCCATAATTCAAAATTCGACCTCATAGCTCCTTTTTTTTACATAAACCCTAACTTCATTTCTATCTCTTCCATTTCACTGTAAGCGATACGGTGACATCCAGCAGTAAGCATATCGCTTTGATAATTATTAAAAGCCCAATTGTGACCCGAAGAATCTCTTGCTAAATCATGTTGAAATTGAGCACCATCATGGAAAGACTTAATACGTTTCCAAAGCCTTTCAGCTTCAGATTGAGATAATTCAATCCCCTTACTTGTTTCAACTTTTCCATTTTTGATACGAAGCCAAACGTTAGGTTCATTTCTATCATATATCACCGGATTATTTAACTCCCTGATTTCACCAGCCTTCCACATCTGGATTCTTTCTTCCAATGTTTTCTTTCGGGCTTCATTTTCAATCCTTGCTTTTTCTATTCTTTTAGCCTCCCGATCTTCTTGGGCAGCACGAAACTTTTGACATCTCTCGATATAGCTAATCCATGTCCCTTCCCCACATATTTCATCAACAATCACATTTACTGTACCCAGAATACCCAGTGATTGATGATTTAACATAATCTGGAAGATACGTTTCAGTTCACGAACATATTCCCGTTTCACTTTATCAGATTTCCACGCTAATTCGTGTTTTGTTCCAAGCCATTCATTTACGCTCTTTTTAAGCAACTGTTTTGGGGTTCCAAGATCAAAGAACCCAATGTAAGCCATCAAGCTTGTAAAAGGTTGCCATATAGCGTGATAGGAGATTTCAGTTCTGGCTTTCTTGTATCTCTCTGCTGAGTTTTTAATAGCTTCCAGTTGATTTACCACAAACGACATGCTACCAGAATTACTCATATTGTATCCAACAGAGAAAACCATTGATCCAGTTGGTATAGCATGCCAAACATAACATTGGTGTTTTGATGTAGAACTGGAGTAAGAACATTTATTAATCAAATAAGCTTTCTCGCCACGTTTATTTCTGACAATACGACCAGCTTCAAAATGATGACCATAAGAGTATATGCTTGTTCCTTCAAAATAGAAATTACTACCAGTTGCGGAATCTCGTTGTTCGTTTGCCCATAAGTGAGCGACCATTGAATTATTCATATCAATTAAGTTTTTATTATCGAATAGTGTTATTGAAGACATCAAGGAGTGAATAGCTGTCCATCTTTTATGGAAAATTCACAACTATCACTCCAGATAAAAAGAAAGCCAGTAAAACCATTGTCTTGCTGGCTAATTTTAATGTTATGTAATTATGTATCACATATTGTTCCTAACATTCTTAAATGTAAATACATATTTATCATACATTTGAGCATTAGCTATTTGCTCTAGTTTACCTCCAAGAAATTCTGCAATTCTATAATAGCAACTCATTCCAACACCACCATTAAAATGAGGGTAAAAAGTGTTATATATAGAAACCCCATAAGGTATTTGCTTCTTAGTGCGCTTCTTTCTCCATAGCATGCCAGACAAAACAGCATTACAGCACTCAGCAACGACTGTACTTGCTTTATCGTATCCACATCCGGAAGCTGTTGAAAAGTTCTTTTCATAATGCCAACCGTCTTTATCCAGCCATCTCATTGAAGCAACAGGACAGTATCCCCAAGTACGACTATTTTTCCACTCTAATTCAATTTCAAGTATATGCACGTCTGGTTTTTCAGACCGTTGCTTATAGTTATCATTAACACGAACCAGTGAATTTAAAAAACCCTTCTTCGTCTTGTATTTATTATGCAATCTTCTATATTTTAATTCGTCTTTTGTTATGAAGGGAAATTCATGAGACAAGTCAGTTACCAGTGGTAAAACTAAAGTTTTCATATGCTTTATATTTATCACTTTATTAATTTACAATGTGAATCTTCAAATACAGGAATCAAACCTTGTCCTCTGAAATATGTAGTTGCTATTTTAAAAGCATACAAGGCAGATCTTTCTTGAATATTTTGTAATATTGGATAAATAGATACTGGTTGGCAAACATAAAATCTTTCATTATCAAGAGATCCGAAAACCCTGTCCATAGTTGCTTGATTACAATTACTACCACCTAATATTATTAAATCGCATCCAGTCCTTCTGGTCCCTAAAATAAATATCTTGTCCTTATTTTCAGGAAGCATAAATATCTTCCTGTCGATCTCAATCCAATCACCCTGATATCTTTTTACATCCCGGAGAACGATCTCATCAATCTCATGGGCATATTCTTCCTGTGTTTTCATAAGATATGTTGTTAAATGTAATTGTATAGTTTTTGAATAAAATCATTCATAGCATCGGCATAATCTCTAAGGTCACACCAATCTATTTTATCAATTTCCCAAGGTCTATTCTCCTTTATATATGGATAAAATACGTTGGTGTCTCCTATCTTCAAATTAATCAACTCATCTATTATCGACTCCGGTTCCCCAATAATGAAATACCAATGCGTCGGGATTCTTTCCTTATTGTATTCTTCCCATTCATTATCCCAAAACTCTTTTGATGTCATGGATGGGCACTCGCTCATTAACTTTTCCCAAGCCTTCTTGTTCTTATTTTTAGCGAAATAAACTCTTTTATTCTGTTCTGTAACAGGAACTTTTATTATTTTCATACTACCTCCTATTTTATTGTTAAGCTCTCTAATGTCAATCGAATGACATACGTACCTCCGGTTTCCTGTTCACGTTTAGAGAAAAGAAAACCGCATCCTATCCTCTCAGATGAATGCGGCTCTGTTTACTCATTAAAAATACCATGAAATACACAATTAATATTTTACAGCCATTTCCCTACTTATAAAGAAATGGATACCGGTTGAACATTCATTCCATCTATCTTCATCAAAATCCTCGACCTCTTTTTCCTTACCTACAACATAAATGAAATTCTCATCTCTATCGGAAGGGACGGCCTTCAAATCAGACTTGCTCCCATCTAAATTTTGAATTTCCAAAACCTTAGCTTTAGAGCATCTACATTTCAATGTAGTTGCTGACGAACGTTTGGCATCTTCCGGTACTAATAATTTAACTATATGACTTGACGCTTTTTTATATCCTATAAAAGCCCCGTCTGGACATTGAGACAATAAAAAAGCTGTCCCTTCATTATGATCAGCTTCACGAAGATTAGCTCCACGAAGATCAGCTCCATAAAGATTAGCTTCACAAAGATTAGCTTCACAAAGATTAGCTTCACAAAGATCAGCTTCACGAAGATTAGCTCCATAAAGATTAGCTCCACGAAGATCAGCTCCATAAAGATTAGCTCCACGAAGATCAGCTCCATAAAGATTAGCTTCACAAAGAGTATCTTTTATCGTATTGTTTTCTTTTGAATACTCAAACAATACACTCCCAAAAATTGATTTGATTTGAATTTTAATTTCCATAATTATTTATTTTACACTTTTATTTATAAATTAAACAAACGACCTATTCTCACGAACCAGCCGTCACAATAAACAATTTAATTATTATTTATGACACGTTACTTTAATATCTTCTAAATTCCCTTTGCCCGTAATGTTTGCACATGGCACGAACTTGGGAATAAAATACTTTCGTGCGCTTAAACTTGAGGAAATCTATAACCTCTTTTGATCGAGAGTTCCAACGATAGGTTGTTTCGCTTACCATTTGTCTCTTCTCTTTATCCTTGTTTCGATCCAGATGTATATAAGTGATTGAGACCATATATGATTGATCGGGTTTCTGGATTACCGTTACGTCTAGCTTGTTATCTGACATGACTATAATTTTTATGATACTAATCCAAATACGTTCGCCACTAAGTCATTTATTTGACTGGGAATATCATTCTTGACTTTCTTGATAGCTTCCGCATAACCATTTTCCCAACCATTATTGTAAGATTCAGTTTTAATTTCCTTTGTAATTTTATCAGCCATGATAGCCGTTTCCTCCTGTATAATTCGCTCAACAATCTTTGGGCGTTCTTTTTGTTCTATTTCTTCCCGAATTTTAGGTAATTCCTCAGCGTATATCTCTTTTAGGATCTTAGGTTTTTCCTCTTTCTTGATTTTCGCCTTAATCATATTCATATTCTCGGACATGGCAAGGTTGAGAATGGTCTCTCTTACAACTTGATTGCCATTAATCATTTCCAAGATAGAGCTTGCGCAAAGCTGAGGCAGCAAAGATTTTAACAGTCCATTCTCTAGCTCCAACCTTGTCTTAAACAACTCACTCTCATGATATGTCTCATATGTAGTTAACACATAGGAAACCTCTTTCTCGTTTTTAATATGCCGATCTTCCTCGAATCTGGTTCTCTTTAATGTCTGAGCGCTATCTCCAAAGGTTATAGACAATATCTTTCTTCTCTTGATCTCAAACATCTCAAAAACGTATACAAACTCGCCAATCTTAAATTTACAATCAGCATAAATCAGTGCATTTTCTTCTCTTTTCATTGTTTTCTTTTTTATCTAATTCATATTCTCTAGTTCTATTTGATCGCATTCAATTCTATGATTATCGTAATATGAAAGGATCTGGAGGTTTGTGGCATCGTCTCCCAATTTCAATATTATATACTCATAAACCGAATCCGGAATAGTATTCATTCTCTCCTCCAAAGTGGTAGAATACTCCCAACTACTTACCGCACAAAAGCAAATAAGCCCCATAATGATTAATAGTATCGTCTTCATATTATTTTCTCCTTTTATTTTAATTTATTACTCTCAATATCAACTCCGCAATCCTAGAAGAAAGGATATAGCAATCCCAAGCCGCAACAGTTAAGCCACGTTCAAACGCCCCTGACGT
>OGCX01000246.1_pt1 | contig 30341 bp, 28 predicted proteins | sample 1570261 | NCBI WGS metagenome assembly OGCX01 (sample SAMEA2582161, study PRJEB24529) | metagenome | biome: Human gut stool | place: China | collected 2011 | reverse complement strand
GAGTGGTGCCGGCAAGACTTTCCCTGAAAGCCTCTGCCATACCATGCAATTTCATGCGGTTCATTAAATCCAGTGATATGGTATTCTGATCCTGTTGTCCCGTAATGGGAGCAGTCTTGTTGTTTATTTCCATAAAATAGAGTTTTATTGTTCTTGTTTGTCTTTTTGGTAATATTCACGTCCACGTATGTTTTTGTGAACCAACGGAGCCGGGGAAGTCACACCGGGTTGTATTCTTCCGTCTTCATCGGGAAGGAAATCCGCATCTTCTCCCAGTTCAAGCACCTCGCGTATGGCCTGATATCCGTATTGTAACTTCTGGTCTGCGCAGGCGCAGGCTGCGACCAGACGGTCACGGCCATATTTTTTCTCCAAAGCCAGTATGCCCCGGCAGGATCTGAACGCTTTGGGAGGATATTGCATGACGCATTCCACTTCCCGAAGATAATTCAACACGATATTGTCCATTTCCGAGGCACGCCGGAAAAGTTCCTCCAGATCCTTGTCATAAGGACCATAGTGTCCCGGCAGGTTGTGTTCCTTTTTCCAGGAATAAGTATAGGGGATATCACAGCGGTCGTGGGTGGCAATAAGATTCATGCTGCAGTAGATTTCTACCGTATCAGCATTGTAGAGAATGGTCACACGTTTTCCTACATATTCCTTTGGAACACTGTAATGATGCTTGAACAGTGAAACGTACGAGTTTCTGCCTACAGTCATAATTTTTCTTTCCTTCAAGACATAACGTTTGGACGGAAGAGGACGGAGATAGTCTTTCTCGCCGTGCAGAAACATTTCCTTGCGTGACATTTCCCGTCCGGCCATCACCTTTTCGTTGAATGCAAGTAAGGAAACACGGATGGCTGTATTGAGCTCATCCAGACTTGTAAATGTCATTCCTTCTACGTCAAGGTAAACGGAACGGTAGAGGAGTTTCACGGCATTTTCAACCAGGGCCTTATCCTTGGGATGACGTACACGGGCCGGATAGACCACACAGCCGTAATATTCCGCAAAGGCGGCAAAATCTTCATTGATGACAGGTTCGTTGCGGTCGCTTCTCGTTACGGCGGCTCTCAGATTATCAGGGACAATGGCCGCCGGAACACCTTCAAAATAACGCATGGCATTCTCGCATCCCCTTATCAGGGGGCAGTAGAAATTTAGTGGGGATAGGCATACAGCTTAGCGATTCTGAAGAGGAAGAACTTTTTGTCCATGACTCCATGCAGGTTTGCCCTGAAGAGTTTGATTTTGGAATTGAATGATTCGGCTGCTGCATTTGATGAGCGGTTGTTATAGAAGTTCAGGATTTCATCATAATGCTCATAGAATGTGGCGGCAATGACATTGAACTGTTTCATTCTTGAATCATCCACCTTGTTGTACCATTTGGCCATGCTCAACCGTGCGGCATCCTTAATCGTGTTCTTGGAGAATATCATTCTCAGTGAATGCGACAGTCCGTAAGCGAGTCTGATGTCCGGATATTCCTCAAAGAGGATTTTAGCCCTTTCCTTTTGTTTTTCCGTCCACTTGTCTGCCGATTTGAACAGCAGGTAACGGCTCCTGGTGAGCAGTTCGGGCCGTGTGTCCCCGTTGGGGAAACGGAAAGGGCTGTACGGCTTTCCTGAGAGCCTGCACTCTTCCATTTCGTCGTTGGCTTGCTGCAAGGCGTCCCAGCGGTGCACCACACGGATTTCCTGCACGGCCTCGCAGGCCATCTTCTGTATATGGAAACGGTCTGTCACCCTTTGGGCTTTAGGAAATGCGACGGAAACAATCTTACGCATTGAATCGGAAAGGTCGAGGGTTACTTCCTCCACTTTCATGCGTTCCTCATCATCTATCCGTTTCAACACCTGTATCACCTCTTCCGACTTCGTGCCGGAAACTACCGCCACCAGGCTTCCTTCTCCCGTGTGGCGGTCACGGTTGGTGACAAACGTGTACAGCTCGCCGTTCGAGAGGGAGGACTCGTCTATGGCAAGGTGCGGGCCTATGTTCTCCGGGAACAACAGCCATGAGTCGGCATGGTCGAGCTGCTCCCAGTCACGGTATCCGCTCAACGTTTCCTTGTACTGTTTCTCAAAAGTATGCGCGTTTATGTGGTAGAATGTCTCAAGCGTACGGCAGGTCACGGGGGACGTCTCCATACGTTTCTTTTAAAAAAGCCCCGAACTCCTTGGAGTAACGGGTGCCCTTACATACAACCTCAAGGTTGATCGGGACGCTGAAACTCTTTCCGCTACGGACATCCGTCCACCTGCGGCGGCGGATGACCAATATCACCTTGCGGTCACGGATCGGGAAATCGGTGACCTCCACCGGCTCCATGAAACCTTTGGACTCAAAATGAACATCATCCGACAAAGCCGGATTCATCAATTCGTCAAGATGAATATGAATCTCTTTAGAACTCTGTTCAACACCTGTTATCTCAAAATAATCCAGTATTTCTGAAGGCAGCACGATACGCGCAAGAACTTCCAATTGATTCTTTTCCATAAGGCAAAGGTCGGGATACATTCTCAATATAAAAACAAATCCCCCACTAAATTTCTACTGCCCCCTTATCAGGTCTTCCTTGCGTTGCGACCATACGGCTTCGCAGTAGGTATAATGACTGAACGGAAGGACGGCAACGAATACTTCGGCTTTCTTCGTTTCACCCGTCATTTCATCAACAACCTCAAGTCTGTCGCCGGCAAAATCAATATACATCTGATCACCTGCATAATGCTCGACGTGACCGACGACCTTAATGTGAAACCTGTATTCGCGGACAATCCGTTTGAAGGAAGACAGCTGATAGCCCTCAGGATATTCGGCATGATACTCCTTGAACAATTTTCTGATACTTGTTCCTTTGCGTGTCAGACGGGATACATACCCGGGAAGCAAGGCTTCCAGTTCAATCTTTCTGGCAGAAGGTTCCCGATGACGGGACTCCGGATAACCAAAGATCTCATGCAACTGTTCATCGGAAAGAGAAAGAAGCTGTTCAATACTTTTCCCGCTTGAAAGAAACAGACGGACATACTTGCGGACCGTGTTACGGGAAGTACAAAACAGGGATGCTGTTTCCTTGATTCCCATTCCGGACGCATAACATCTTAAAATGTTTTTGATTCTTTTATCCATTTGTATAGATTTTATTAATACCCCGTTACACCAGGACTCGGGGACTCAAATCTACACAAAAAAATCTTTGGCAATATGTGTACTAAGTGGTCAATATTATTTGGACCATAAGGGTCAATCATATTGTGGCCATAAGGGTCAATTCTTTTTGGCCAAAGGGGGCAAATTTGTTTGGCTTTTCCATGGCCCTCCAGCCAGGTTGGAATTTGGAGAGATGAAGTCCGTTTCTTCTTTTTTCGTGGCGATGTCTGTGCTTCGTTCCACGGCTCCATATCCAGACTTATGATCCATCCGCTATAATCGCTGTACTTCATTGTAGTGTGCGCCCGGATATAGTCTTCACCCCATAGAGCCACATCAGCCTTGCTATACCAGGTAGTCTCCGTTACGCCATCCTCATTGGTAACATCACAGCAGAGATAATCTTCCGCTTTCCCGTTTCTCAATGATACCATATGAAGGATTCTGACATCTTCTTGGGTGATTTCTCGAAATTTCAACTGTAATGCCATATAGTTTCCTGTTATTCTTCAAACTCGCCCTCTATCATTCCATTGAGATATTTTCCGGGGTCCGCGATAAAATCATCCCACTTGGCTAACGGATGGAACTCCTCGTGCTCAACGTCCAGATACCATAGCTTTTTATCTTTGGAACTCCACAACAGCATATAGCCACTGTAGTTATCCATCTTAACCATGATAGAGAGTAGTTTTTTCCGCTTCCAGGTCATCTCCTGCACATCCATGAAGGAGTAAAGTTCTGCCCATTTCACCAGTTCCCGCTCCGGAAATTCCAGACGAAGCGGTCCGGTCTTCAGGTATTCAACAAGATTGGAAGGCAGCTTATAAGGTTTCAGCTGACGTACCTTTTCCTGTTCGTTGTGCCAGTCCTCCGGTTCCAGAGCTTTCAAATAGGCGGCCATTTCCAGGTTTTTGTTCTGCACTGCCACTGTATATGGCCGGTCGCCATATTTATCCGGGATGGTGATGTCTGCACCATGCTCCACAAGCCAGCGCACCATGGAAAAATCATTGTGCCGTGCAGCCTCGGTAACAGGAGTGGAAGCATAAGGAAATACCATGTCCGGCTTGTGGTAGTTTATGTCCGTACCTTTTTGAACCAGATACTCCGCCAGCAGCTGATTCCCGTGGCTTGCCATACTGCGCAGGGCTTCACCGCCGTATTGTTTCAAATCCATGTTCAGTCTGTCCAAAATGGGAAGCACGTCAGGATCATGACGATCCGCCAGGTGCAGAAACAGACGGCATATATCCCTTTGCTCTGCAGGGATTCTGGCACCGGCATCTGTCAAAAAGGAAAACAGGTTCAGGTCTTGACTGCGCAGGGAACCGTAAAGCAGTTCTTCCGGCTTATAGGTCAAGTCCGCTCCGGATTCGATCAGCAGCTGCACCATGTCCATCCGTTTTTCCAGCACAGCCAATTCCAGTGGGGAGGCTTCCTCATCCCGCGGCCAGTCGTCAAAATTTACCTGATAATGTTGTAGCTCGTTGGGAGAGTATCCTGCATGAAGCAGTGATTTCAGTTTGTCGATGTCGCCGTTGCGGATGGCCTCCATCATAGGAGGCACATTTGAATAGACTATGTTACTCATATGAATTATCTGTTTTTACTATTGAAAGATTTCCTCATACCTCTCTCTCAGTTCCTTCGGAGCCGCCTTGATGGCCTTGCTGCCTCCGTTTTCGGAGGACGGACCCCAGATAGCCCAGAGCAGGCACTGCCAGGCGATGGCCCGTAACTTCGGATCTTCGTTTTCTTCCGGCAGGAGATAAGCGGAGAAGTGGCTCTTTACTGCCAGCAGCGCATCCAGGCTTTCCGCATTGGCAATCAGGCTGCGGAATTCCTTGGCAGGCTTCAGCCACTGCATAGATAATGCGCCACGGACCAACACACCCAGTGTCCATGTCTGAAAACCGAACTTCCGGATAAAGACATGAAGGAATTTCTCTTGCAGCGAGGAATGCTCGTCGTCGCAGAGGTCAAGATACTCCGTCACCAGCGGTGCCCACCGTTCTCCCTCCAGTCCCAGAGCAAACACGGCGAAAGTGCCGGGCATCGCGCAGAATTCTTCCGCGAGATTCTGGTAGAACTCATATTCCCGCATGGCCAGACGGGCATACCGTTCCATGGCCGGGTGCAGATCAGGGTACTGCACGGCGCAGGCAAAAAGCTGGTTAACTCCCTTCTTGGGCAGACCGGGAATCGGCAAATAGATTTTGTCCTTTCCACGGAACTCCACTGAATAGCTGCGGGGAAATGTCTCCTGTTCCAGTACCGCACACAGATAGTCCAGAATCTCCGCATAGCACTCTTTTGTAGAGTCTTTGGCGGTAATGCGGATGGTAGCAAAAGCATCGTTGGCTGTTGCTGTAAAATGCCCCGTCTTGCGCTGCCGGATGTCCTTTGGCAATTTGCCGCTTCCGGATGTTTTCAGCTGCTTCACCATATCAGGACGAATCTGGGACACCAGACCAAGTATGTGCTCGGTGGTAAGCGTGTTATGGCTGGCTCCATACACCGTATAGCATACTGCCACATAGCACGCAAAACGCAGCAAGCCGTCATCCACATCCTCTGGACGCAGTTCCGGACACACAGTGCAGGTCGGATAAGGAATAAAATCATCATCATCATCTTTTTCACCTTCAACCTCAAAATACCGCTCCTGCACCTGCTTTTCGATATACTTTTCCAGTGTGTACCCAATCTCCTTCCATGCTGTCAGCCGCCGCAGGGCATCACAGAATGCAACCGCCTCCTCATATGGGAATCCCTTCAAAGGCAGGTTGGACAGATACCGTTCTACCAGCTGGTTGGGAAGAAAGGGGGTTCCACTCTGGTTCCTGACAACCGTCGGAAAGCCGGAATGGTTCTCTTTTGCCTTCCCATCCAAAACATCCTGAATGCACTGGTCTGCGTGTTTCAGCACTTCCGGATCTGTGTCGGGTTTATGTATCAGATAATAACGGCCGTTTACACCGTCGCGCTTCGGTAGATTCATGGCTCAATGTATTTATTATTATTTTTATACTCAAGACATATCATAGCTGGAGAAAAACCTGTTCGTAAAGCTCTTTCAGCTCACCCGGAGCTGTTTCCAGCACTTTCTGACCACCCTTGGCACTGGCTTTGCCCCAGATCACATAGCAGACCGTTTCCCATGCGTATTGCAGCACTTCCTCCGGGCTGGCTTCTGTTTCCTCAGCGGGTTCCTCGTCCTCGTCATCATCCTCGTCGGAGGAAAAACCACTTGGAACGATCTCGGACAGGTGGATTTTTGTCTCCAGCAGGGCGCTCAGGCTTTCAGCATTTGCTATCCACGCGGCATAGTCCTTGGAATACTTCATGTTCTGCATGGACAGCACCCCACGGACAAATACAGGAACGGTATCGGCGGTAAATCCGAACTGTTTCACATACTCCCGGAGGAATTTTTCCTGTAAGTGGGAGTGCTCATCATCACAGAGATCGAGATAATCCCATACCAGCTGCCGCCACTCTTGCCCCAGCATTCCCAGGGCGAACACGGCAAAACTTCCGGGGAGAGCGCACTGCTCATGGTCCAGATTGGTGTACTGCTCATATTGCCGCATGGCAAGCCGGGCGTATCGTTCCATCAGAGTGTGGAGACCGGGATACTGCACGGCACAGGCAAAAAGCTGGTTTACCCCCTTTTTTGGCAGTCCTGTGATGGGAAGATACGTCTTTTCCGGTCCTTTGAACTCCACCGCATAGCTGCGGGGAAAATCCTCCTGCTCCAGAAGCTCACACAGGTAGTTCAGCACTTCATGGGAGCATTCCTCCGTGTTGTCCCTGGCAGTGATTCGGATAACGGCAAAGGCATCGTTGGCCGATGCGGTGAAGTGCTCTGTTTTCCTCTTTTGCAGAGAGACCGGCAGCCTGCCGGTCCCATGTTCCCGGAGCTTTTTCACCATATCAGGACGGACTTTCTCCACCAATCCAAAGAGGTAATTGGCGTCCAGATACTGAAAGTCCAAACCATACACTTTATAGCTCACCGCCACATAGCAGGCAAAACGCAGCAGCGGCTCCGGGACCTGCTCTGCACGGATGCCTGGTTTCAGGGAATACTCTCGATCCCAGAAGTGATCATCTTCATTGCCTGTCACGACAAAATACTTCTCCTGCAGCTCTCGTTGCAGCATATCAAGTAAATGGTGGTCAATTTCACCCCAGCGGCTCTGGCGGCGCAGGTTTTCGCTGAAGGCAATGGCCTTTTCCGCATCCAAGGTTTCGGCTCGCTGCGCTTTGCTCCATTCCCTCACCAGTGCGTGTACCTCAAAGGGTGCGCCTTCGCTGCTGACCACTACCGGCGGCCAGAGGGAATCAAGCCGCGTGATTCTCCCGTCAATGGCATCCTGGATACATTGGTCAAAGAGCGGTTGCAGTTCCTCCTGCACCTCGGGCTTCATCCAGTAACAGCGCCCGTCATGACTATTTCGTTTCGGTAGATTCTTTGATTTTTCTTCTGCCATATTCATCCAATAATTTGAAAATATTACATTTTTCTATTCTCGTTTCCCGTTCTCATAGCATGTCATATCTAAGTCTGGCTATTCCGCTTCCTCGGTCTTATTTGTTGCAACATACATCTGATTACGGCTCGTGGGATTGTCCGGTTCCGTCATTTCCAGCAGTCCGGCTTCAATCATCGGGGTGATATATACGTTCATCACGTTCTTCCGGGCTTTCAGTCCCAGATGTTGCATGATGTCAAACAAAGGCTTGGGTTCCGCACAGAATTTCAGAATTTTTGCTTTTCTCTGTTCCTGTCCGCTGGAAGGTCTTGTAACCTTTTCTTGTGTCGTTTTCTTGGGTTGTTTTCTTGTGTCGTTTTCTTGGGTTGTTTTCTTGGGTTGTCTCGATGATTCCTGTTTGCCCAGTTGCAAAGTAAGCACCACATAATCAGGACGGCTTTCCTCTGCAACGGTTGGAACTGGCCACCCAAGATATTTCCACCCGCTGACAATCTTATCCACCCCGCTGCCCGCTTTTTCTGCACGCCCAAGCATCATGAACATCTTCTGAAGAATCGGATTACGACAAATACTCCGTCCTCCTTCGAAGTACTGTTGTCTGGAAACCAGCATCATACCCTGATTCATGAAAACAAGTCTGTCATCAGTACGCTCCACTATGATATGACCTTGCGCATTTATGTCCTGATGGACGATGGCGTTTATAAGTGCTTCCCTTACAGCATCATGTGCAGGAGTTTCTTCCTGACGTATTCCGTCCTTCATCATGAAGGGACGCGGCAATGATTGTATGAGGCGGTTATATACCCTCATGTAGAATTGATAGAGGTTCGCTTCCCAGGTACCGTCCGGGTAAATACGGTGCGTCCAGCGTATATTGGGGTCGTCAGTAGCGATACGCTCCCGGTAATCGACAAAATATGTAGGATCACCGGAATTGTTGACTATACTGTCATATTTGCCGAACATAAGGATTCCGGCCAGTGTGAAGCCTTCTTTGCCGGTTTCATATTCAGTCGCGTAGGCTCCGACCTTTTTCAGAAAATCCATATCGCTGATACCCGTCCACGGGTGAGTGGGCTGCAGGCTGGCGAGGGTCTGACGGTACTGGTGCAGTGTCTCAATATCAATATCCCTCTCAAAATCAAATCCGGCAAGAATACGGCTGTCCTGTGAGTGACGGTCATGTTCCGCATCAGCGAACATACGCCTTACTTCGGCATCCGTACAGACATAGTCACCTTCATGGTTTCTCCTGTAAGTGTTGCCGAACGGGCTGTTGTTGATATATACAGGACGAAACTCGTAACTTGCACGGGGAATTTCGCATATAAGGATAAACGACCCGTCAACCTGTTCTATCCTTACATCCGATTCGCGAGGAAGACAGACGCTTGTTTTGCCTTTATTATGCGCACAGTCCCAAAAGATTTTTTTATACCGTATTATGGTTTCCTCCGTCAGTCCGTCGAAAAGAAAACGGTTGTTCTTTTCCACGACCCCAAGTACGATTGTTCCTCCATTGGTATTGGCGAAAGCTGAATAGCTCTCCCAGAAACTGCCTGGGAATCCTCCTCGGGCTGACTTGAACTCGACCTCCAGTGTTTCTCCTTTGCCGACCAGTTCACGGATCGGGTTCTTTGTTTCATTTATAAGTTCTGCCATAATGATGTTCGGTTTAAGGGCGCAACAGTTCCCTGCGGCTCACGTTAAGTAATTCTGCTATTCGGGATAAGGTATGCAAGTCTGGCTGGCAAGTGTTTGTACACCATTTCGACACGGTCGTCTGGTTGACACCAAGCTGTTCCGCCAGCCACAGGTTGGTCTTTCCAACCTCGGCCAATACTGCTTTTATACGATTGATTTCCTTCTCCATATGCTAACAAATTGCTTTTGTATGCAAATATAATGTATTTCATAGAAAATCGGTTTGTCGGGCAGTTATTTGTCACGGGGACAACTGGAATATTTTCACCAGCATCCTATCCAAAAGCCGGGACTTTACTCTGCAAAGGTTGATTCACGCCTTACATTCCTGTCAAGGAACGCCCTGCTTGATGAAGACAATCTTCCTTTCCCTCAGTTCGGGAAAGCGTATTGACTGTATCACCCTTGTCCGGAATAGTCGCAAATCTTTTGTGGCAGAGAAAAGTCAGCCTTTGGGTACAATGATGTATCAGAGGGAAAATAAAAAACAAAAATCAACGGATATGGAAGCAACTCGATTAAACTCAAACGTACAAAGAATTTTCAACGACATCCTGCAGCAGGATTTGATTTCACGCTATCAGCTTTTGGGAAGACTGCAATCAGACTGCGAATATTTCCTGAATTGGGGAGATGGCAGCATCGGACGCTTGTGGACCGGCTCTGTGGAACTGCAGATTGAACTGATGAAACAGATTCACGACAGTTTCAAGGAAGAAGAAAAACCGCAGTGGCTGACCATGGAACAGATAATGGAATATGGCAGAAGAATGAAACGATGAACAAAAAATACAGCATCCGGACAGAAGAACATCATCTGGGTGCTCTTCCTCTTTTACGGGCACATAGCTTCAGTGACAGAAATTGATAGATTCAAGAAAAGTGAAAAGGGAGAACCAATCGGCTCAATGTCGAAAGATTCTCCCTTCTCTTTTACTCTTCAAAAAGCAGCAGATATTCCACCTTTCTTCTCCGCTCTATGCTCGGAACTACCTTGCCTTTATAGCAGCGGAATGAAATGTACTCCTTGTAAATGTCCCTGTTCCCGGCTTCAAGTTTTTGTATCAGCTTGCTTTTGGGAAGGTCTTTGCTCCCTAAAAGCCGGTACGGGCCTACCTGGTAGGCAAGACACGAGAGCAACGTAGAATCACGCCCGAATCTGCTGAACAGACGGCAAAGTTTCATCATGTCCGCTCGCAGGATGGAGTCTCCCTGAACTTTTGTGATGTCGTTGGTAAAACTCTCTCCGGGAAGAACCTTATGACCCCATCCCACATAGGGCCAGTGTTTTTTCTCACCATGCCAGCCCTCATAGTATTTCGTGCATCTGATTGCCCTCTCCAGCGGTGGCAGCTTGTATATGGACAGTTGGGCAGTTCCCGTTTCTGTTCCATGCCTTTCCTGCCCATAGACTGTCGCCACGGCAGACACCAGCAGTATGATGACAAACATCCTTACCTGGCTCATTTCGCATTACGTTTGTTCAGTACATCCTTTATCATCTCCTTAACATCCTGACCCACCTGCACGAAGTTCTTGTACAGGATGCGTTCCCGTTCCTCCCTCGATTTGAAGGTGTAGAATCTCGGCAGCGGCACATACGCGGCTTCTTCTTTCTTTATCTCTCCCATATCGAAGTCCGTCTTGCAGAAGAACTTTGTGGTCTTGAACTCTTCCGACTCCTGAATGTTCATCGAGCCGCCTACGCCGGTCTTGGTTTTCACGAAGTCCCTCGCTGTCTGCCCGCATATCCATCCCGTTGCCATATCGGAAATCTTTGATGCCGGCACCAGACTGTCCATGTTCTCGTTCAGGTTAATGCTGGTCTTGTCACGGTCAATGGTCACGCCCTTCTTCACTTGCACGACCTTACCGAAAATGTCGTTCGACAGCCATTCCAGTGTCTCTTTCGAGCGGGCCGAACCGCTGACCACGTTACCCACGGTCGTGATGATCTTCTGCATACCTACCTTGCCGTAGTCGGCCTCCAGCTGCGGCAGCTCCTGGAATCCCAGGGTCACGCTCACCTTGTTGCTTCGGGCAGTTCCTATAAGTCGGTCTATCTTGTGGAAATACAGCGTCGGCAGCTCATCCACGATGATGCTCACCGGGATGTTCTTCCCTTGGCCCGTATTTACTCGGGTGACAAGGCGGTTCAGGATAAGGGCGTTCAGTGCACCGATAATGCTCTCCATCTCCGGGTCGTTGGCGATGAGCAGGTAGCTCGGGTTCTTCGGATCGCTCACCTTCAGGTCAAAGTCATCCCCGTCACGGTGGAATATCCAGTACGATTCCTTGGTCGCCAGACGGGACGTATAGACACGCAGCGTACCGATCATACCTTCCAACTGCTCCATGGCCTTGTTCCTGAAGGCAGTCTGGAACGGCCCGAGCAGCGGTGCCACCTCGTTGTCGGTCTCCAGTACCTCGAAGATGGTCTGATAACTTTCGTTCAGGAACGATAATATGTGCGGCATGTCCGAATACTTTCCCAGCCAGTAGGCCGGCTCCACGATGTTGCCGCCCTCTTTGTCACGCACGATTCCGGTCGGCTTCCAGAATTTGGTTTCCGGGTCCTGACGTTTCTCCGCGTACAGCATGTTTCCGTCCTTGTCATACGGCTCCCGTTCGTAATTGACAAAGAAATAGATGCAGGCGGCCAGGAAGTTCACCGCGGATGTCTGGAAGAACTGGTCGCTTCCGCCGCCACCTTCCTTCTTGCCCTTCTGCAATGACTCGAGCAGGGTTTCCGCCGTCTCACTGGCTGCCGCCAGGTTGTTGATGTATTTCGCCTGAATAGGATTGACACGACGGCTGTATTCCACGTCCACGAAGTTGATCATGTTGAACTTGCACCCCTTGGGAACTCTTCCCAGCTTCTCGTTCAGCTTGTAATGGTAGTAAAGTTTCGTGGCGAGTGTCGGGAATTTGTAGTCATATACAACCATCGCAAATCCCTTGGCACTGTGCTGACGGATGAACGGTTCAATGATACTGAATGTTTTACCCGAGCCGGGAGTTCCCACGACCCACGTCCCGCGGAAAGGGTTGCTGATGCTGACCCATCCCTTGCGGAACTTCCCCTTGTAATAGTAGCGCATCGGGATGTTTACGCTGTATTTGTTCTCCTGAATCTCTTCGCTCTGCTCGAAACTCTCGTTCTCGAAGTTGAAGCGGTCCTTCATCAGGCCCTCCTTGATGAACTTGGAGATATTGTCCAGGGCTATATGTACCAGTATCACTCCCACGAGCGAAGCCGCCATGTATAGGATACGGTTCAGCGGCAGCGTATAGAGCCGCATTTCCATCGGATGTCCGAACAGCCACACGGACAGGACAAGCAGAAGAAGTCCGCCGGTCAGGGGAAAAATCACCTGCTTGCGGGCGTTGAACTCCAGATGCTTCTTGTTTCTCGTACCGATACAGGTGATGCAGATCAGCAGTATCGTGGCTATCTTGCTGTACACGAGATGGCCGTCCTGATAGATCGTCCATCGCTTGATACGCCCATGGATGTCAGTCAGTATGCCGCCCCACTGGTCGAATACTGCCGGATCAATGGCATACTCGAAAAACTCCAGCAGAACCGATACATAGACAACGGCACGGAATATCTTGTAGAATCCTTGTAACTCTTTGCTTTCTTCCATTGTTATGATATTTTTCTTTTAATGCCCCAAAGAACATGGATATGGGGCCAGTGCATACGGTTGTCTTCGGCAAACTGGCAGACATGGGATACTGCATACAATGGCTCGATCCCTGACGTGTTGAACAGTAAAGAAGCCCGGACATCCTCCAGGAACTTGTTAAGGAACATTCGGACGGCATCCTCAGAACCGGACTTCATGAGTGCAACGAAGTCCCCGGCCAGCTCTTCGTTGACATAGTAGATCTGACCTTCGAAAATATCCCGGTAACGGCTGATGCGGCGGTTCCATTCTACCCGTATCCTATCCCGTTGGCTCTTTGCGGAGGGAAACCTCACGCAACACGCTGTCCCGTCATCCAGAAATATGAAATTTCCTGAAACATCTTCCTGCTGCGGGCATCTGCATCTCAACAGATACCCGAAGAAGCCCCTGTCCGGACATTTTATCTCCAGATGCAGTGGGGCATTGAAATCTTTTGTGCCGTTCATTTCCATAAGTTCAGTTGTTGATGGTTATAATCGGGCGTACCTTGTGCGCCTGTGTCTTGGGTGTTTCCTGTATGGCTCCGCTGCCCATCGAGTAAAGCCAGGCTTTTGCCGTTTCCTGTTCGGCCACTTCCGTGGATGTCCAGTACCAGCAGTCGCCGTCGGTCAGGGGCAACGGATCGCCCCCGCACTGTTCGATGACAGGATTTACCGTTTCCCGGATAGTATATAGCAGACGCATCTGTGCCACCGACGGAACGTATGCGCTCTGCCCGTAACACCAGAGGTCAAAGACCGCTTCCGCCATCGGCGAAGCCGTTTCCTTCGTTTCATATAGAGCGAATGTATTGGCATTGCCGTCATGTGCCGCGAGGTCCGCAGATGTGCCTTGGGCAATACCGAGGCTGTCGGCAAATGCCTGCGGGGTGATGTCCCACAGGTAAACCGCGTAGCCGTTTCCTTCCGCACCCTCATGCTGCCGGGTGTCGAACACGACGGCCACAGCCTTTTTCCCGGATTGCTGGTATTCCGTGTAGGACAAGGCCGTTCCGTCCTCGCACAGGACATGTCCCGGGCGGACAGCCGTGTCCGGTACGTCTATATGCGCGTCACAACCTGTCACGGCGACTGCTGCGACAAGTACCGGTACGAACCGGCTCACCTTTCTGAAAATGTTCTGTTTCATCTTTTCCCTTATTTTATCGGTAGTTTCACACCAAGGGCTACACCTACCCGAAGCAGATCCGCGCCCTTTATCATCAAATCACTCTTCGCCTGCCAGTACAGCGTCCATCCGGACCGCAGCACGTAATTGTGCTCGTAACCGAAATGCAGGCCGCCCAGGAACTTCTTCGTGTCGCTTCCTGCCGAAGCTCCTATACGCAGGTTGCCGTAATGATTGCGGCCCCGTATCACGCAAGGCTTGTATGCCACGCCAAAGCCATAGGTGCGGTAGTTGCGCCAGAAGGATTCCGGACAGATATGGCCGCACGGGCCGCATTCGGCCCACTGCAGGTAGCCGTTGGCAAAGAACTCCCACGCGTGCCGGTAGTTCATTTCATGTTCGTATGAAAACGTCACGTCCATACCGTTCCTGTAAAGCAGCCCGACCCCCAGTGAAAGACGGCCGCTGTTGCGTTGTGCGTTCGCGCTGAAGGCAAGGCACATGCAGGCAAACATCAGAATCAGAGTCTTTCTCATAATCATTCCTCCTCCAGCAGGTCAGCGTTAAACGAATCGGCAGACAACACATCCTCATAATCGATGTTCAGGCTGATATTGCGGCCGCTGATTTGCTTTTCCGTCATTTCGACAGTCAGCAGCTTGTCGTTCGGGAAGGTCATCTTCTTGATGACAAGCACATTCCTGTAGCCATGTCGGAATGTCTTTCCCGGTTCCAGTATCATCGCCGGAGTAAGCTCGATAGTCTGGGCGTTGGTGGCCTTGGCGAGTTTCTTGTCAACGAGCTTTACCCTGATCTCATCGATGTCGAAACGGATGTTCGTCTTGTTCTCTATGGAAAAGTCTATGAAGAAGTAGTCCCCGACAGAGTATATGTTGTTCAGGCGCATCACCATACGGTGTGCCTTGGTGGCCACATTCCTGATTCTCGCCGGAGAGTTCCAGATCCGTCTGGCAAAGCGCGTCATCTCGGCGGTTGACATCGATACTGCCGGATTGTTGTAGGCGTTGCGCTCGTGAGGGAGTATCTCCTTGTCCGTTACGGCTTCCTTAAGCCGTGTGGTGTAAACCAGCGCGTATTGCGTGCGGTAGCGTTCCGTGATGACGGTCACGATGGCAATCACCTCGCCGTCCTCGTGTCCGGCTTCCTTGGGTTTCAGCCGTACAATGTTGTCCAAAGGCTGGTCGCCAACCACCTTGTCGGTGGAAATGTCCACCATGCGTACCGGCTCCGATGCCGTGATGACGGTCGTCACCTGTTCGTTGACCGTCAGTTGTTCCATTTCCTCGTAGGTCGTCTGCGCCTGTGCATTCCGCGTTCCCAGCAGTCCGGCTGTCAGAAGAAATACCGTTCCGATTTTCTTGAGATTCATATTCATGTCGTTGATTGTTTATATTCCATTTGTTTTTCTTTTACCCTTATGTCGTCGTATGTATTCGCTCCAGTTCTTCCCGGATACGGAGTTCGGCGATGTCGCAGTACTCCTTCACGGTCTCGAATCCGATATAGTGCCGTCCCGAACGGATTGCGGCAATGGCAGTCGTTCCGGACCCGATGCAGTTGTCCAGCACGGTGTCCCCCTCGTCGGTGTAGGTGCGTATCAGGTACTCGACCAGTGCCACAGGCTTTTGGGTCGGATGATAGAATGCCCCTGTCTTGTGTTCTTTCGGGATGAAAATGACCGATGTCGGATATTTGTTGTCCGCCATGCGTACCGGTACCAGCTTCATCTCCCCGTAGCACCGGTTCGTGAAACTGCCTTCCGTCATGCTGCGTCCATGGTTTCTCCTTTCGGGAGGGCACGGTGTCATCTGCGGATGATACACGGGCTGCTTCATGTAGAACACCAGAATGTCCTCATGCTGGCGCAACGGCATCCGGTTGGCATTGAGATGGCCCGTAACACGGTCCTTCTGCCATACGAGGTTATAACGCCAGATTCCCGGTTGGGAAAGCATGAGATGCGCGGAGAATATTCCCTGGGCGAACAGGATGATCGGACTGTCCGGCTTGATAATCCTACGGTACTGCTCCCACAGCGGACCGAGGGGTATCTGCCTGTCCCAACATGCTGACCGGTTGCCGCGGTTCAATACACCGTAAGGCAGGTCGGCGATGATGGCATCGACGCTTCCCTCCGGCATACGGCTCATGCCTTCCAGGCAGTCCATGTTGTATATCTTGTCCGTCTCTATCATATCGCGTCGTTTTTCGGCCCTCCAATCTGCAGGGCACTCGCCCAAGTACAACGTCCCTTCCGGTTTTCCCGGACCTCACACTCCCAGAAGGTATTCATCTCCGCGTGCTTGAAATTGACCGCCCCGTCTCCCGGCCCGTAAAAGCCGGTGTATTTCTGGAAGGCGAACAAGGCGATTTTCCGCCCGTCCTCTGCCAGAAAGTTGCATATCAGGGCGAAGCGTCCACCTTTCTGCCACCATTGGGTACTCACGAGTTGCCCGACGAATGTTTCGGCCTTGTCGGGAGCGAGGAAGTCATCGTAGTAAAAGCCGTCCGTTCCCTCATGTAGTTTTGAAATATCTGTTTCCATTGTCTCGAACTTTTTTATTTCCTTTTTTCCTGACCATTGACCAGATAGACGAAAGTCCCGTATTTCAGCTTGACCTTGTTTTTCTTGATGGCCTTGCTGATGGCGTTGCTCGTCTTCTGGTAAGCGTTGTTCACCGCCTGCATTCCCCATTGGGCGAGGCTGTTCCCTGTAGTTCCGGTACTCATGCTCATGTTGCCCGACATGGCACTGCTGGCCACATCCTTGCTCGTTTCCCGGAACTGGCTGTTCGGGACATACAGTCCCTCCATACCGTCCGTGTCATAAAGCGCGAGACTGACCTTCACAAGCTCGTCGTCCACAAGGATGCTGTTGATGTTTCCCTTGACACGTCCGGACGAGAAGCCGCTTACCGTGGCGTACAGGTACGTGCCCCGTTTCACCACGCACTCGTCTATTTCCACGTCATCCAGCAGGCGCAGCCTGATGCGTGAGCCGTCCACGGCCTTGATGTCCTCGTCTATGATGGCCTGGATCAGCTTCGGTTCACGGGCATCCTTCGCCAGCGTGTTGAAATAGTCCGAGGTGGTCTTCACCTTGCGGACAACCGCGCTGGGCGGTTCGTCTGCCGACGGTGCTTGCACCGGACGTTTCTCCTCGTCGATGGTGCCGGCCTCCGGTACATTCTGCGGCGGAACGGTGTCCGTGGTATCCGCCTCTTCCGGGGGCATCACCATGTTCTGTCCTTTCAGCCGTGCTTCGGCAAGGGCCTTTTCCAACTCTGCGAGTGCTTCCTGTTCACGCTCTTTGGCGGCGGCAATTTCCGCTGCCGCTGCTTTTTCCTGCTGTTGCTCATCGAGCAGGGCGATGTCATCCTGCGTGTATTGTGATTCATATTCTTCCTTGTTTTCATCAGGTTCGTCTCTTTCTATGTTGCCGACCGCCGAGTAGTCCTGTATCTTGCCCCACGATTTCTCCATGTTCTCGTATTTGCTGCCAATGCCGTCATCCTTGATCTGCGCTTCCGGCAGTTCCGGATTCAGGAATTCCGTTGTCTGCAGCGTCTTGTCCGGTATATCCGCCGTTTCAGTATGAAACAGGTCGAATATGAAGTAGGACGCACCGAGCAGAGGGATATAAAGAATGGCAGGGAGCATGTACTTCGGCTGTCTGAAATTGATTTTCTCAAATATCTTTTTCATGGCAAGTCTGTTTTGCTACGGTTTGTATTTCCTGTCCCGGTTTCCCTCAGTTCCTCTTCCTGCAATATCCTGTGCCGCTCCCTCAATACCGAATCCTGCATCTCTGTCGCTGTCCTCTCCGCCGGCTGGTGACGATATACCACTGTTATACGGTAGATGTTCCATGCCAGCCCGCCCAGCACGAAAGCGAACACGATGACCAGAAAAAGAGTACGGTGCACGTTGGCAAAGCCCTGCACCTTGGCTGCCGCCTTGTCTATACGGGTCGCCTTGGCAAACTTGCGTCCGGCTTCCACATCACGCTCATAGCGTTCCTTGTACTTCGGATCATTCCTGTCAGGCATCTTTTCGCCCAGCAGCATCCGTCTGAATCCCTTGATGTTCATATCCTTGATTGTTTAATAGTTGCTCTTGCTTTTCTGTTCTATATCCTTGTTAAGGAGAGTGCGCCAGTTCACTATCAGCAGACCGTGAGGGTTGTTCTCCGTTCTCGGTACACGCTTGAGCTGACCGGCTGTCACCAGCTCACGCATCAGGATGTTGCTTCTGCGTTCGATTCGCTGGCGGCCGTAATAGGTGAACTCCATGGTGCTCTTGTCAAAGCGGATGCTGTCACAATAAATCGAGAACACGGCACTCGTGCCGAGGATGTTGGAGTAAAAACCTTTCTCCTTAAGAGTGTTATATTGCGCCAGACCTGTTTCGTCCACCAGATACATCGCCTTTTCCATCGTGTATTTGATGTATTTATCATCAGGCGGCAAGGTGAAGAAATAGTGGTGGAACATCTCCACATGGCTTTTGGCTTCCACATCGAGCGTTTCCTCCATTGTGGTGCGGTTGACAAGAATGGGCACGTTGCCGTCCAGCACGTACACCTTTTTCTGTGCATCCGACACCATTGTCCTGGCTGTCCAGATGCTCGATACGCTGATGATGACACATCCCACGAGAAAAGCCGTGCAGATAATGCCCACCAGCCGTATCTTGTTTTCCAGATGCTTGATAATCATATCGGTTTATTGTCTTATTCTATTCAACTTCATTACATATTCATTGTGCAGCATCGGTATGATTGCTCCGTATGACTCCTTTTGGAGTTTCTCAAACTCCTTGGTGGTGATTTCCGTATAAAGTCTCAGTATGACTATCTGCACAAACACCCACCAGATGCCACGCCTGCGTTTCGATCTGTTTTTCTGCAACTTGGCGAGTTGCAGGCGATAGGTCAGATAAGTCGTCAGTGGGACGAAATACCGATCATCCAGGTCAAAGGCATCGTCCAGTTCCTTGTACTTCTGGTCGGGACGTTGTTCCGATACATGACGGATTTCTTCTTGTACGCGCATATTCACATAGTTCACGAACCGTCTGTCTTGATACCATTCTTTGATTTGTTCTTGTACGTTCATACTTTTTTATTTTTAAGGATTGTTGTTTATATGTTTTTTATCTTATCTCATGATTGCCCCGATACCGCCTGTCGCTGTCATCTTGGCCTGCTGTGCCACGCCTTCTCCAAAATTTCTCGTACTGAAGGCCGTGTCGCCCTCCGGTATCATCCACGCCGCAAGGTCAGGTACAAGGTTCAGACATTTCAAGGCTACAATGCTTGCCGCCATCAGATAACCGGCGGAGAAGAAACTGTTCTGCAGGTAGGCCGCCATTGTCTGCTCGCTGGCCGTGATTGCGGTCAGGTTTTCCACCTGGATGCACAGCACGATGTCGAAAAGGAGCAATACATAGAAGCCCACGAAGTAGAGCATGGCCCCGTAGAAATGTACCGTCAGGTAACGCGTCAGCCATTTTGCCCAGGAACCTTCCCATTTCGGCAGCAGAGAGAACGCCCATTGCAACGGGCCGAATATCGTCAGCATACCGAGCAATATCTGCTGGCAGTAGATCGTCGCCCACCAGCCTATGCGGAACACGACAAGGGCAATCAGCATGATGATTTTGTCTATTCCCACGACGACACCGGCCGTCAAGGAGGTGAACCACAGTTCCGCGGCATCCTTTTCCATGCTGGTCACTTCATCCACACCGGTCTGCTCCATGGTCGCCTCGATAAGGTTGGGGTCTGATGTTCCCGTGTGGGCGACATCCGCCTGTGCCTGCAGGCTGTGGTACATCGTGTCCCTTACGTGGATGAGCTGCTGCACTTCCTCGAACTTGTCCGCTATCTGTGTGGCTTCCGCCTCGTACAGGTCATGCGTGTACGAACCGATGCAGTTCGGGATGTAGGAAAGGAAGTCCAGAAAACACCAGTTGCTTCCGCTGCCGGCCATACCCGTGTCTGCAGGCGGATACCACCAGCAGAGAACGATGGAAACTGCCAGCGGCCTGAACAGCTTCATCACATCCAGCGGCTCATGCTTCACCATCATCTTGTAGGCCATGCCTGCCGCCATGACAAGCGAGAACAAGGCGGCCAGAGCCATGCACATCTGCAGTATCCACCAGAACGGCCCCTGCGAACCCGTAAACGTCGCGTCCGTGAGGAACTCGTTCGTTTGAAAAATCACATCGTCAATCTCCTCCTCAAGAAGATTGATACCGAAATCAGTGAGTATATTTCCGTCTGCCATTTGCCGTCTGTCTTTTTAGTTTCACCTGTTTACACTCTCTTCACCGTCACCTCCGGAACTGCCGCCCGACTGTGAGCCACGCACCGCGAGACGCGATTCGTTCCAGCGGCTCATGGCTTCCCTGATGACGCTGCCTTTGTCCAAGGTACGGTCCGAGGTCGCGTTCAGCAGGTTGCTCGTCAGGGTGGCATTCTGCCGTTTGGCGAGATAGCTGACAAGAATCTCATTCTGCTGCACCACGTCGTCGTAGATTCGCAGATACTCTTTCTTCCGCTGCGCATTGGGCATATAGGCATCCCTGGTAGCATCAATGGCGCACTGGAAAACATGGTAGTATTCCGTCCAGCGTTCCCTGTCCTCCGGGGTGCCCCCGGCAGGAAGGATACGGTCGATGTTACGCTTCATCCTTTCCATCTGGCCGTTGATCTTGTCACCTTCGGCAAGCCAGGCGATATCAGCCTGTCGGTCCGCCACGTTCAGGGCCTCTATTTTCGCGCGGCTCACCAATGCCGAATCGATGGATTCGGCTTCGTCCGTCTGGTTATAGAGGTTGATGCCGGCTGTCGTGCGGAACCCCAGTTTGTTCTTTGCCGCTGCCGATTTCTTGTATTTGTTGTGTAATGCCCAGTAGTACAGTTCCGGCGTGAGGGAGCCCGCACCGGTTTCCATGACCGTAATCTGGTTCTGCTTCGGCGAGTCGTGGTTATAGGTCACATACTGCGCCTGTGCCGTTGCTGTTGCAATGATCGCAACCGTCATGAGCATGAGTTTTCTGTTCATCTTTTTTCCCTTTTATCGTTAGTAATCCAGCCTTCCGGAGTTGCGCCAACGTCCGAAGGCTCCTTCAATTATCTCCTGTTTGGTATGTTCACGGTATATCTTCGACTTCCAGTAGCCGATTCTTACCTGTATGTATCGCCAGGTCTCCATATAGGCCCGGTTCAGATGCCGTTCGATGTCGTCCAGAGACCTGTTCACGGCCTCCAGCACCATCAGCAGATCCGAAGTGGAGCAGGCCGCCGCTCCCGTGGCATACAGCGCCAGGTCGCTGACCGACTTGTAGAGTTGCTCCCCGTCATGGGCTATATCCCGTATGGCTTTCTCGTTGATGGTGATGAGCAGGGCGTCGGAGGGTTCGATGCGTCCGCGTTTCAGCACCTTCTCGTGAAATGCCTCCAGCATGGACTTGTAGTCCGCTATCCGGTCACTTACCGTATTGTAGGTGTTCTTTGCGTTCAATACCGTGCGTAACGACTGGTACATCACATCAATGACATCAAAGGCACGGGTGTACCGGTCAAGGTCGATATTCAGTTCCTTGTATTCGCCGACCTCCTTGCGGCTGTATTCGTGCAGCAGCTGGTTGCTGTACTCAAGGGTACTTCGGGCCAGCAACAAGCTACGCTGCTTCTTATGGTCATTGATATAGGCTTCAACGGACACCACGTCGAATGTCCATTGTGCTTTGACGACATCAGGCAGGAGTGCAAGCAGCACTATGGTTATCAGCAAGGCCCGTTTCATGGTCTTTCCTCCTTTCTCCCGCTTCGCAGGCTACGGGCGTTTTCCACCCAACGGTCATGGCATTCTTCCACGAGAGTGAGGCGTCGCCCTTCGTCCATATTCAGATCCGGAAGGACATCCTTCAGCACGTCGATGATGCTACGCTTGTAATGCATCATCTTTTCCAGGGATACCAGGTCGGCGTATATCTGCGTAATCCGGGAATCCACTTCACGCGCGATTTCAAGACGGTCACTTGACCACAGCAGGTGGTACACCTCTCCGGTAGAGGTATCTTCCATCGGGGTGGTACGGGCATATTCCGTCGTGATCTTGCATGACGGATGCTCCCGGGCGATTTCCGCGATACGTTCATTCACGATCCGCTCTTTTTCTTCTTCCGGAAGGTCCGGGTCGAATGTCAGCACGTCGGCCACATACGTGTCGGTGTATTGCGAGGTCAGTTCCCAGCTGATCTGTACAATGGCACGGTGAATCTTGATGCCGAGGAAGTATTTCGGCTTGCGTGCTATGCTGATGGTTGCCTTGAAAGTTATCTCGCCGTCTATATTCGGCATGGTCGCCTTGCGGACGAACGTGTATCCGTTCCACGAACCGCCGTCCTGCCACGACAGACTGTAGGCAGTCTTGCAGTCCTGCATGATGGCCGGGATACGGTAGTAGTCGTCCGTCGGCACGTCATTGTCGTTTGCCGCTTCCTGCTTCGCATCCGCGTATTCCTTCTGTTTCTTCTGCCACTCGGCCAGTTCTGCCTTCAACTCTCCGATACGCGTCAGGTTGGCGTTGTACTGCTGCCTGTAAACGGCAGCATCCTCTACACTGGCCTCGGATATTTTCTTCAGCAGCTCCTTGTTCTCATCCTCCAGTGCCTTGATCTGTGATTGAAGCATGGCTACCTGGTTGTCTGCCTCCCGTATCAGCTCATCCAATTCCGAAAAGTCAAGTTCATTTTCCGTCACGGAGGTCTGCATGGAGCAATCCTTGGTATGGGCATTGGGTGAACCGCCGCATTTCCTGCATTTGTACTGGGTCGAACCTTGGCCCAGGGTGGCCCCGTCCGAGCAGGTGACGCTGATGGTCACGCTCTCGCATCCTTTAAGTTTGGCGGCATCCGTTGCCTGATAGTAGTTCCGTGCGTCGGAAGCTATGTAATAGACATAGCCGTCCTCGTTCTCGTTGAATTCCGACAGACGGGCATTGAGCTGCGCCTTGAAGGTCTCCAGATCCATAGTGTAGGAATCGAATATCTCTTCATACACGATTTCCTCATGGTTCCAGCTTTTCTTGACATGTATCTCGTAGGCGTAAGCCTTCTTTGTCTGCTTGCCGCCGCGGCTGATGATGTAGGCGTTCTGCCAGTAGTTGATGCTGTAAGTGTTGCCGTCATTCTGGTTGTTGAGCTGCTGTACACGGTTTCTCGACCATCCGGCATATCGTTCCGAGTTGGAGAGAGCCTGTTCCCGCTGCGAGGCATTGGGATAAAAACCGGGGGCGCTCGTTTCGAAACGGGTCCACTCACCGCCGTTCAGGATGCTGTTGTCGTCCGTGGGCGGGTAATAGTCACACAATGACACGCTGCCCTGGTCACGTCTGGCGATGTACCAGCGCTGCGTGTAATAAGTCCCGGCTTCGTCGTCTATATAGTCACTGATCCAGCCGGCAAGGTCGTAATCCCCGAACTCGAACAGGCCGGCCACGTTGTCAGGACCACCGATCTTGTCCAGCAGCAGGTTCCCGATACCTTGTTCCGCTTCCTCGAACAGACCGGAGTAATGGTCGTACAGGTTGGCAATCTCGCTGACCTTGCCCGAAAGCAGGTTATGGAACATACTTTCAGGCAGCAGGGCATCGCCGAGATTACCCGCACCGGCCGTTGCCAGACCGCCTCCCAGATTGTAGAGATTGTCAAGGTCGCTTTGCAGGTTCTCCCGTGTAAAGCGGTCAGGAATCCGGGAAAAATCGTCCAGCATCCGCTGCCAGTCTATACCGCCCAGTTCCGAAAGTTTCAGCAGAGGCACGACCTCGCTGTTGATCTCCAGAAAAGCGATGTCCGAGAACGAAAGTGTACTGTTTGTCACAACGCTTTCGAACTGCATACACAGGCTCTTCGTCTCATCGCACACCTTCATCAGGTAGCTGCCCCAGTGGATCGCTGTCTGCGGGGAGTGAAGCATCTGCTTTGCCACCACCCAGATTTTCGGTATGATCTTGTCGGCCACCATGTGGTAGATGCGGCGGTAATAATAATTCTCTGTGCTGCTGCACCAGATACCGAGGTCCGAGAGGGCTTTGTGTTCCAGAAATTTGGAAGAGAAGATTCCGGCTGCCGCCACCTCCGCCGCCGTATAGTGCTTCAGGATGTCATCGACCTGCTCACGGTAGTAGCTTTCAGCCACGACCTCCGTACCGAACGCGGCTGCCATTGCCGCCACGGTACGTGCGTCATAGTTCACGCTGTAATACTGGGCGTGGACATGCTGCGTGAAGGCAAGCAGCAGAACTGCAAAGACAAGTGACAGTCGCTTCATGTTCATTCTGTTCAACGGTTGAAAATATTACCTCTCCGCTTGCTGCGGTTGTTCTTCTCAGGTACTCCCTGCAGGGCCAGTATCAGCTTCTCTGCTTCCTCCATAGCCTCGTATGGGGACAGACCCCTGTATCTGACATACAGGTCTCTGGCTACTTCATACCGGCGCTGGTCCCACTTGAACGCCTCCGATTCCTCGAAACGCATGATAGCCGCGACGGCTTTGTCCTCGTCTGACTCAAGTCCCATATATACGTCCAGTTCCTTTTCATTCATGCCCAGACGCAATCCGAAATTGCCCAGCATTTCTTCCATGTGCGCGATGCTCCTTTCCCCCAAATGGCGGAAATGAATCAAGTCCCAGTTGCTGTGCAGGCACAGTTCCCGGATGGTGGCAATATCGTGGCTGTTGCACACGTTGCGGATGCGGAGAGCGTAAGGCTCAACACTGAACAGTTCCGCTATAGGTCGGTTTATGTCAATCTTTCCCATTGTATCTGATTTTATTGTTTTGCTTTCAGGTTCAGTACCCGTCCGGCCTCGTTGACCTTCTGGGCGAATGTCAGGGACTTGCTGATGCCGCTGGCATCCCAGTCCCGGCAATAGGCTTCGATGGCTTCCTGATGACTGCACCGGAGCTCCCTCTTGTAGAGTTTCAGGGCTTCCTTCTCGGCACGTTCGGTCGTGTAGGTCATGTAGCATTCATGCGGCTCTTCCACGCCATACACGCCGCTTGTCGTTCCCCTTCGTATGAATACCTCCCGGAAGAACGAACGGCCGTCCTTGTTGTCCAGACGGTTGATCGTGAATATCTTCTTGCAGTCAACATCGGTGAGCCCGAGAATGGCCTTGATGGTGTCGAAACGCTCCTTGAACTTGCTCTGGTCAAGCAGCATCACCACATCGCTGTTGTTGATGATGGCCTCTTTCACGATTTCACTGCCGATAATGTCCTGTATCTCCTGTGTCACAACGCCCACGCTGGCCCAGAACTTACGGGCCGTCTTGTACATGAACTTGATGTACTCGGCCATCAGCGGACTGGCAATGGCTTTCCAGGCTTCCTCGATGACAAGCACCTTGCGGTTCTTCTTGATTCGCATCTTCTGCAGGAACACGTCCATGATTATCAGCGTGACAAGCGGGAACAGCAGCGGATCATCCTTTATACTGTCAATCTCGAACACCACGAAGGTCTCGTCGAACAGCGAACTGTCCATGTTCTCGTTCAGGGTCTTTTCATGGTTGCCGCCCCTGTAGAAGTCCTTCATCATGTAGCGGTAAGTCGAGAGGTCTATGCCCGAAATGTGGTTCTCGTGACAGATGTCCGGAATACGCTGGACGGAGTATTCGTAAAATGAATTGAACGAGAGTTCTTCCACCTTCAACTCCTTGCGCCTGCGTTCCATTTCGTCTATCATGCACTCGATACGGCTGTTCCGTTCCTGCTCGCTTTCCTCACGGTTCCCGTCACGGTTGCGTTCGTCTATGGCGAGGCTTTTTCTCAGGTCTTCCCGCTGCATGGGCGTGAAGCCGTCGAAGCCGTTGAAATACGCATCGTAATAATCGGTGATTACATTTTCCACCAGACGGTCTTCCGTCTTCGTGACTGTTCCCTGCGTGCCCTTCCAGATCAGCAGGACAAGATTCTTCAGGAAGCCGGTCTTTTCCACGTTCATCTCTTCCTTGTGGATACGGAACGGGTTCATCGTGATGGGGCGTTCCTCCGTGTAGCTGATATACTTGCCTCCCAGATACTCGCACAATCCCTCGTAGGAGTTTCCGGTATCGACCATTACGATGTCTGTACCCTGTTCGTGCAGCTGGCGCACGACAGAGTTCATGTGGAAGACTTTTCATATCTCCTAACACACTGAGTCACAGCACTATCTTGAAAACAACAAATTCAAAACGGTACAAATTTTGAACAAGGGAAAATCTATGGTTCAAGGCATTCGGCAAAGAGAAAAAACTATGACAGGGGCAAAAAGCAGTTTTAAGATTATTTATGAAAATATTTTGGGCAATTTTGGCTGATTGCTATCCAAAGAGCGCATTTTTGATGAATAGTCCCACCTTCATCAGCCATAAAGAGTGAGACAATCGAAAAAGAAAAGGAGGGGGTGAGAGAGCCTTCTTGGTGGCTTCAACATTGGGCGAAAATGGATGTCTTGTACCTCAGTTGTATCTCAGTCGACATATATAGCTGATAGACAATAGAGGTTAATAATTCGGCGGCAATAGAATAGCGTTTGAAAGACGTATTCATTGTTTAGTAGTTTTCCTGATAAAATGTTAAATTTAGGGTAGTTAGATTAGTTTTTCTTCCAATTGTTTGGTTTTTTGGAATTGAATGCCTACCTTTGCATTGACAAATCCCGCTCGCTTCCCATAAGAACAGCGTACCCAGCGGGACATTTTTTAAATTGTAGGTATATGAAAGTTATAAAGAACAAGACAATAGATTTTGCAACCGCAGTTCAGGCTCCCGTCATTAACGGAAATAGAGCTGCACGGACAGGTTATGTCCGTTTGGTTCGCCTTATCACTGACGAGCCTGTTCCTCAACAAACTTCATATACGGGAAAAATTGAGTTGAGGTAGGAATGGCTGTATATACAAAAGAATACGAATCCCAGCCAGAGGCTATTCTTACAAACGTCATTATCTGTCCAGCCGTAGATTTGTCGGCAAACGTGGCTGTTCCTGTTCATTGCCAAGTTGAAAATGTATTGTGGGACACAGGAGCGACCAATACATTGATTTCACAGGAAGTTGTAAATGCTTTAGGGTTACAACCGAAGAACAAGGCTCTTATTTCGAGTGCAGGAGGTGATGTCGAATCCTGGACTTACCTTGTTCATGTTATCCTTCCAACAGGAACAGCAGAGTTGAATGTTCAGGCTCTGCTTAACGACAATTCAGACTATGATGTGGTGATTGGCATGGATATTATAAATTCATGCGACTTCTGCTATACAAACAAAGACGGCAAAAGTACATTCTCCTTATGTCATCCAGCAAAGGAGAAAATCATTCTGAAATAAACCAGCCATAGGCTTTCTTTCAAGAAAGACATGTGCGACAACAATAATGACAGATGTGACATTCGCATCTGTCTTTTGCTTTTTACGCCAATAAGAGGCCATTTCCTTACACAAAATATACGAGATTTGAGCAAGACTTAGTTAATTATGGTTAAATTTAAGGTTTATACATACTTTTCCATAACAAAATGAGGTTGTATTGAGATTTTCTTTGTACTTTTGCAGCGGACTATTATCGCCATGTTTATAGCCATTGAGGTTAGACGTGTTCTTTCGTGATGGCATACAAGGCAGCCTACGCCGTGCTGAGTATGGCGGAGTCATAATGACAAAGCGGTACAAAGCGGGCATTGGGTGGGAAAGATAGTCCAGACATAATGAAGGCGTTTACTAACGCTCTGTTTAAGACAGTCTGTAATCTAGCAAATTAACAGTTATCATAGTCTTGAGCAAAGCCAACGGTAGATGTCCCGGGTGTGATAATATCGCTCCTGCGGAGACCTGTAAGCACGGATTGTACCTTTTCGGGCACAACAATTGTTTATTATGGTCTCCTAATGGAAATGATTATTCATATCGGCGTGGGCTCTGACGTTGTCTGTTCAACTATGATAGGCAATTGCTAGAGCCTCAGACTGTGGAATAGACAACAGACGTTTCCACGCTCTTTTTATGTCTATATTGCTATTAACGAGCAACGACATATAAGCCGATATGAACGCATTGCTTAATGCGCATACCAAACGAGGTTGCGATTCACCTCCTCACATTGGATTTGCCTCCAATGTCTCCCCCGAAGCCCAAAGCTCACAAACAGGGGTGTCCTCGGAATATGTCCAGCAGGAAGGTTACAACTGGTTTGTTCTTCGTGCTACTTATAACAGGGTAAATGCAGCCGTAGAGAAAGCAAAGAAGAATGATATTAAGACATACGTGCCGATGCACTATGTACTAAAAGTGATTGCTGGGAAGAAGAAGCGAATACAACAGCCTCTTCTTCCCAACTTTCTTTTTATATACGCCACAAGGGAACAATCAGACAGTTTTGTGAAAAAGACAGTTGATGCCCCAATCTCTTTTATAAAATATTATTTGGATAAGACGCTTCCTCCAGAGGCAAACGGTAAAAATCCTCCGCTTATTATACCATACAATGCAATGATAAATTTTATCAAAGCAACAAGTACTGATAGTGAGCATGTACGCATTGTTACAGCGGAACAGTGTCACTATAAAAGTGGAGATAAAGTACGAGTAATAGCTGGTGACTTCAAGGGAGTGGTTGGAAAAGTTGCCAGAATAGCAGGACAACAAAGAATTGTTGTTGAGATCTCGGGATTGTGCCTTGTCGCTACTGCGTATATTCCTACTGATTTTATTGAGATTGTCAAATAATGCCGAAAGGCATATTGTTTAATTTAAATTTTTTATTTTATGAAGAAAAATGGTAAGAATGAAGAACTTCAGTCTCGTCGTGAGTTCTTTAAGAGAGCCGCTAAAGGTGCTCTGCCTATTTTGGCTGGTGCAGCTCTCCTGTCAAGTCCTATCTTGTCAGAAACTGCAAATGCAATGTCATGCGCAGGATGTAACAACCGTTGTATGAACAGTTGCTTCAACACATGTCATGGTACTTGTAGCAGAACTTGCTCCGGTACAAACAACAGAAACTAATCCTTCCCTCCACGGAGGTTATAGAATTCGACAATCTCTTTCTCGGAAGACTCGTAGTCATTTGTAAGGATGCAGCGGTAGGTGTATTCTCCTTCCCACAGGTCGAGTTCGCCGTCTATCCGCTTCTGTCTTTGAATCACAAGACGGTATGCCTTCCCTTTCCATTTCTCGATGAGAATGGAGGCCAGCTCAAACTCAATACCGCCCAATTTCACTTTCTTCCAACCTCTGAGGGCAAAGATGTCATTGTAGAGCGAACTGCATCGGTTGGCACGGATATAGAAGGTCTTGCAGTGTTTAGCAATCTCTTCCACTATCTCTTCAGAACACGAGCCGCAATCAGCTCTGAAACGGTTGATAATAAGCTTGTTCTGTTCAAACCTTTCAAAGAACCTCTTCAGCGTGTCCTTCTGGTGGAAACGGACATTTGTGTTGCCGTCGCTGTTCTCAATGCCGACAATCAAGTCGCCAATAACTGCCACGCCAGGGCGATAACCAAGGAACTTCTTGTATGTAGGCTTCGCATCATACTTCTCAGCCTCTATGAACTGGTGGTCGAAGTCAACGTCATACCCCTCGCCCTCTTTCAGCTGCCCTGTGGACAATAGGCAATTGAGGAGCAGTGTATTCAGCTTGTCTGCCGTGTTGAAGTCGTAGGTCTTGCCAGTGTCGGATGTGTAGGAAATGTTATCCTGGGTCAGTTCCTTTATGGCTCTGAGAATCGTGTCGGCACTGCATGTGCGAAGTGTCGGATGAAGCGAGAGGTGATACATCAGATGAGTGGTGACATCCTCGATGCATGAGCCGCCACAGAAATAAACGCTCATAAGCGAACGGATGATTTCGCTGTATTGATAACCATACAGCCTGCATCTCATACCGAGGGTTGAGTCGATTACAGATGAGAGCTTGGAATCAAATTGCTCCATTATTGGAAAAATACCTCCAAAAGGAGAGAGTTTCTCAGATTTTATTGCTCAGGTACTTATAAATAAAGTTAAATCAAAGTGTTGCGGAATTAAGGTAATGACAAAAAAGAAATTGCCCGTTCGTTTTACGGGTCAGCACTTTACTATTGA
>OGCX01000238.1_pt1 | contig 31357 bp, 20 predicted proteins | sample 1570261 | NCBI WGS metagenome assembly OGCX01 (sample SAMEA2582161, study PRJEB24529) | metagenome | biome: Human gut stool | place: China | collected 2011 | reverse complement strand
TTACCAGCAACGCCAGGTTGACCTTTTTCACCGATACCGATTTCATCAGCTAATGCATATGTATAAGTTTGTTTACCAGTTGCTGCACCTGTAGCATCTTTTTCAATGTCTTGTTTAACAGTGAGGTTTTTACCTGCTGCATAGTTAACTACGCCACCATTAGCAACTGCTGTTTCTGCAGCTGGAGTTGCTGCATCATTAACAACCTTACCACCATTTTCTGTAGCATTTGTTTTGAAAGTATAACCGCTTGTAATTTGGTTAGCCAAATCGGACAAATCGATTTTAGCTTCTGTACCAGTTACACCAGCACCTGTACCATCATTGTATTTCAATATTACAGATTTAGTAGTAGCATCATATTTATAGCTTTCAGCTGTACCTGCAGTATTTTTATTTACAGTTTCATCTGTACGGTTAGTTACAGTTGGACGAATATGCAATTCGTTGGATTTCAATGCTTCAGCAGTGTTATGAAGATCAGATACGTTAACCGCTGCATTCTTAACATTAGAACCAGCATCAGCAGCTGCTTTCAATTTATCCAAGTATGTAGCAGTTTGACCTGCAGGCATTGTTGGATTTTGATTTTTAATAGCAGAGCCAATGTTGTTAACAATCATGCCACCATCTTTTGTTGTTTGGCCAGTGGCTGCTTTAGGGTTTTCAAAAGAAGTGATAATATCGCCAGTATATTCTGCCGTTTCATCTTCTTTATGGAATTTACCGTCTTTATCTTTTGTTAATTTAGTACCATCTGGAGTCGTGTAAACAGCAGGAGTTACAGCATTTACAGTATAAACAGTGTGATTATCTGTAGAATCTGCAGATGTAGTTACAACTACATTGTCACCAGCTTTTACTTCGGTACGGTTTGCTTTTAATTGTTTTACGTTAACTGCATCAGTATTATTTTGACCTTCAGCAACATTAGTAATTGTATTACCACCATTATCTAAGCCAGTATTTGTCAACTTAACATCTGTAGTAGTAGCTGTTGTACCCGCTGCAGGTGTAGGAGCCTTAATTGTAATACCACCATTATTAACTGTAGTATCACCAACAGTTAAGGAACCAGCATTAGTAAGATCAATATCTTTATTCAAAGAGTATGTATACGTTTGGTTGCCAGTTAATGCATTAGAAGCATCTTTTTCAAGTTCTTGGTTAACAATGAGGTTTTTACCAGCAGCATAGTTAACTGTATTACCAGGTTTTACTACAGTTGCTGTAGCAGATCCATCAAGTTTACCACCGTTTGCTTTAGCATTGGCTTTCCAACCGGAATTATTGATTGTATCAACTACAGTTTTAACAGTGGCAATACCATCTTGACCTGGAACACCAGGTTTACCATCAGTTACTGTTGGAGTTGTACCAAGGTTAACATCAAATGTTACTTTACCATCAGCACCAACACTTGCAGTTGTGTAATTACCACCTGTGAAGTTCAAGCCTTTATCTAGTTTAACGGTTTGATCAGCAGTTGTAGTAGTACCATTAGTTGCTTTATAAGTTAATGGAATTTGTTTAGCTGCTTTATTACCATCGAATGTAACAGCATAAGATGTATTATGGTTATTGTCATCTTTTGTTGGTGTTACAGAGATAGGATTATTGGAATCAGCTGTATAAGAACCATCAGCTTTTGTAGTACCACCATTATTTACTGTTACTGCTTCTCGAGCTGCGTCTTTAACAGCGTTACGAGATACGGATACCTCATATTTAGCACCTACATCACCAGTAGCTTTACCATCTGCTACAGAAACATCAGCAATGTTTGTATCGCCTGTTACAGCTTTCTTAACTACACTTTCAGTAGAAGCTGCAGTTGCAGTTGCAGGGTCAACATGAACAGTATAAGTAGTTACAGTGCTACCATCAGGATTAGTGGTTACTGTAGGTGTACCTACTGTAGCAGCACCAGAACCAGCAACAACTACTTTGCTGTTTAACTTCGCTTTAGCATCAGTAGACAAGTCAGCTACAACATTGCTACCGGAAGCAGTTGTTGTAATGTATTTACCATTATCTGCGCCAACTACGCCGAAGCTCAAACCACCATTTTGGTTTAATTTTTGTGTGCCAGTAGCACCAGAATTACCAGTTAATTTAACTGTGTTGTTGAAGCCATCGCTTACTTTTTTCAATTGATCTTCAGTTGCTGCACGACCAGAAACAACAGTTGGGTTAGTAATATCCCAATCTTTATTTTGTAAGCCAGTTACATAACCACCTTTACCATCAAAGGAGATAGGATGATCGCCACCAACTTTTACAACTTGGTCACCTTCGAAGGAGATTTTACCAGAGCCAGTACCATTTGTGATGGAGGAGATATCAGCTAAATCACCTTTCACATTTACTTTGTAAGTTACGCTGTTATCAGTTGTATCTGTACCTTCTTCAACAGTTGTATTTTTACCATTGATAACTTTTGCCTTCTTGGCAATGCCAGTAATTTTAGTTGTTTCGGTTAAATCTTTGCCATTACCATCAACATATTTTAATGTTACGGAGCCATCATTAGCAACAGCATAATTATCAGGCTTAATATGTTTTTCATCGCCAAGATTTGCAACTTTATTTGTTACAGTAGCGCCAGGTGTAGCACCAGGATTTGTATCTGGAGATGTAATTGTAATATGATCACCATCAGTCTTAATTGTACTACCACCAATTTCTACTGAAGTTAAATCTTTAAGATCTTTATTCAAAGAATAAGTGTATGTATGTTCACCAGTCAAATCTTGTTTAACTGTTAAGTTTTTACCAGCCGCAAAGTTTACTTGATCACCAGGTTTTACAACAGTCGCTGTAGAACTACCATCAAGTTTACCACCGTTTGCTTTAGCATTTGCTTTCCAACCAGAGTTATTGATTGTATCAACTACAGTTTTAACAGTAGCAATACCATCTTTACCGGCTGCACCAGCTTGTCCTGGAACACCAGGTTTACCATCAGTTACTGTTGGAGCTGTACCAAGGTTAACATCAAATGTTACTTTACCATCAGCACCAACGCTAGCAGTTGTATAATCACCACCTGTGAAGTTCAAACCTTTATCAAGTTTTACTGTTTGATCAGCAGTTGTAGTAGTACCATTAGTTGCTTTATAAGTCAATGGAATTTGTTTTGCAGCTTTATTACCATCGAATGTCACTTCATAAGTTGTATTATGATTAGCTGCATCTTCTTTAGGTGTTACCGTAATTGGGTTATCAGCATTTGGTGTGTATGTAGTGCCAGATTTTGTACCACCATTATTAATTGTTACCGCTTCACGAGCTGCATCTTTAACAGCATTACGGGATACGGATACTTCGTATTTAGCACCTGCATCACCAGTATTTTTATTATCAGCTACAGAAATATCTGCAATGTTTGTATCGCCAGATGCAGCAGCTTTTTTAACTACGCTTTCAGTGGAAGCTGTGCCACCTGTTGCATTAGCAGATACTGTATAGATATCATGACCATCAGCACCTTGAGTCTTCGCAACAGTAACACCAGTACCTTGTACAACTTCAGTTCTTAAGCCTTTAATTTGGCTATAGTTAACTGCATCTTTATCATCTGTACCAGGAGCAAGATTTGTGATCTTAGAATTTCCCATATTTAAGGAGCCACCAGTGATATTGATGGAGTTACTACCAAATGTCATTGTAGGACCAGTTGTAGTATTAGAAATAGAGTTAATACCTTTTAAATCTGCATTTAAGGAGTATTTATATTCTTGATCACCATTTGCAGCAATAGTTTGTTTTACTTTTAGATTATCGCCTGCACTATAAGTAACTTGTGTGCCAGGTTTAACATTACCTACACTTGGAGTACCATCTGTGTTACCACCAGCAGTTGCTTTCCAGTAGGAATTGTTTATAGCTTGTACAACATTTTGTGTTGTAGCCACGCCATTGGTAGTAGGTTCTTTCGCCTTACCATTATCGTTGGCGATATCAGCACCTTTAGTAAGTTCTACTGTAATCCCACTAGCATTAGCAGTCGTAGAAATTAAATCTTTACCCTTAATATTCAATGTACCATTTTCTAATCGTACATCGCTATCGCCACTATTACCAGCATATTTTAAGTTAACGCTTCTTAATTGAGCTACGTTAACAGCATCAGTATCTTCTTTACCTGCTGCAAGGCCTGTGATTTGACGAGTTGCAGTCGCGCCATTACCAACAGCTACTGCACCAAGAGTAGAGGTTTGAGCTGTACCAGTTAAACCACTATATGTATTTGTGCGAGAATCAGCTGGATTGAAGCCTTGCACACCTGCAGCTGCAGTTGTTGCAGAATTAGAGCCAAGAGCTACACCGTCTGCAATATCAGCTTTACTGCCTTCACCAATTGCAACAGTAGCTTTACCATCAGTTGCAGCTTGGTAACCTATTGCAACGTTGTGTTCACCAGCTGCAGTGGAACGAACACCAGCCGCAAGCGATTCCTTACCAGTTACTGTATTGGAACGACCAAATGCAGCAGATGTATTACCACTTACGGTATTAGATAGACCAACTGCAGCGCTTTCATAACCAGCTTTATTATTTGTACCAATAGCTGTAGCACCAGGTCCAGTACCTTCAGAAACACTACCAACTACTGTAGCATTTGGACCAGTAGCCTTAGCTTGATTACCAATGGCTGTTGTACGTGTATCAGAAGCAACCGCTTGATTACCAATTGCAGTAGCCTGTGCATTTGTTGCTTGTGCAGAATCACCAAATGCAGCAGCACTTTGACCAGTTGCTTGAGAATTTTTACCAACAGCAGTACCATTTAGTCCAGAGACTGCAGAACCGCTACCAACTGCTACAGCATAATTTGCTGTTGCTGCAGATCCATTACCAACAGCAATAGAATCTGTATTATCAGCACTGGCTAAATTACCAACAGAAATTGCACTTTCTGCTTTAGCTTTAGATTTATAACCAACAGCGATTGCTCTTTCAGCACTTGCTTCTGCAGAGGACCCTAAAGATGTTGCATAGTTCGCAGAAGATTTTGATAACGTACCAATGGCGATAGCACGAAATGCACCAGCTGATGTTTCAGCTTCGCGGCCAATAGCTTGAGAATCTTCAGCATAGCCTCTTGCACCAGAACCAATAGCTGTCGCATAGTTTGCAGTAGCCTTAGTTTGGAAACCCAAAGCAGCTGCATATTCACCACTTGACTTAGAACCAGAACCAACAGCTGTACTATCTTTGGATGTTGCTTCTGTTTGGTTACCAATAGCAATAGCTGCTTCTTCACCATTTGTTTTAGCTTGACGCCCCAAAGCGATAGCTGCTTTACCATTAGCATTGGATTGGTCACCAATTGCGATAGAGAAATTAGTATTAGCATACGCTGAGTTACCCCAACCACTACCAATCGCAATAGAGGCATCAGCACTTGATACACCCCCACCACTAGTATTATTAGCTGCGTCTACATAATCAGGTAACATGCTACCTGTCGCCACTAATGCTGCAAATACAGTAGCTAAAACTTTTTTCTTACCACCATTGTTTTTCGCTACTTCAGATACTACAACGTAGCATTCTTTTGTTTTGCTCCAAACAACTTTAAAGATCTTATTCATATTTCTATGAACCCCTTTCTTTTTCTCTTTCTTTAAGACACTTATAATCCTTAAATTAATCCCTATTCAATAGAAATAAAAATCATTGTGTGAAGAACATTTTCTCATGTTTCACTTTTCATTCATCTTACTTCATGTACATACTATAACAAAAAATTTTCTTTTTGTAAAACATTTTCTCTCATTTTTTTCTCATAAAATTTGAAAAATGTTTTATTTTTTAATTTTTGTTAAAAAACGGTGTATTTTTTACACATTTTTGTACGATTTTTTTCAATTTCAGTAAACATATATTAATCATTTTCGATTTATTTACTTACTAAAATATTAACAATCACGATTTCTTCATAAATATGATGTTAATATGTTTATGTACTACAAGTTTTTTCGATATATTGTAAAATGCTATTAAATCATGTTAAATAAGGATATAAAAATCATTACCTATCAGGAAAAACAAGAGTTTAAATTAGCGAAACTTATCAAATATACATCATAAAGAATGAATGAGTTATTCATGAATTTAGTTGCGAGCCCATCTATAATAGTTAAATTTAAAATTTCTCTATTTTCTCTATTTATAGTTATATATATCTATGAAATGCCAGTTCTATGATCCTTTTAATTTGCTATATATAGTTATATATAGGGATATAAACTTTCACCATAAAACCATGTAGTATGATATACTAATCTACAGTAATACATGAGGGAGTGTAGAACAAAGGGGTTAATTATGAAAAAAGAAACTAAAAAAAATAAGGCCGCATCAGCCTCTGCTGAAACGGCAACAAACAAGAATGTCGTATCTAAACCGGATGTAACGGATACGACAACGCATACTATGGACGTGCCTACGGATGTGGAAAAGGGCATTAACGATTTAAAGGCGTCCTACGATACGTTCCTATATATTTCAAAGCCATTTTCTAGCACGAATATTAATAATTTGTATGCTAAGGCTAAGATTTATGGGCTTGATCCGGTGGCGCCGAACAAGGCGCGTGTGTTAGAGCTTGGCGCATCCTGCGGCGGTAATATCATCCCACAAGCGATGTACTATCCTACGGCGACTTTCACAGGCATCGATTTATCCGGCGTACAGGTGGAGCATGGCAAGGAGATCATCGAATCCATCGGCCTTAAGAACGTGACGCTGCTCGAAAAAAACATTATGGACGTGGATACGAATTTCGGCACCTTCGATTACATCATCGTTCATGGTATCTGGTCTTGGGTACCGGACATGGTGAAAGACAAAATTCTTGATATTTGTAGCGAGAATTTATCGAGCCGTGGCATCGCTTATGTATCGTATAATACGTACCCTGGCTGGAAGCGGTTGGAACAATTGCGCGATATCATGTTGTACGCGGATAAACGGGCGGAAGATAAAGGTTTATTAGAACGCACGTTGTATACGAAGAGTGTGTTAAAGCTTGTAGCGGAAACGATGAACAGCGACGATCGTTCTCGGGCCCAATCGAATTACAAGATTAACAACATCAACCGCGTGTTACAATCTAATGATTATTACGTTGCACACGAATACTTGGAAACATACAATGATCCAGTGTATGTATCTGATTTCATCGAACGATCTCGTCAACACGGCTGTGCCTATGTAGGTGACGAATCATTACAACGATCCTTCATTACCTGGCTTTCAGGAGACGTGGAAAAAAACATTTCCACCCTATCTAACGGCAATTACATCGACAAGGAACAGTTCTACGATTACGTGTACGACACGCAATTCCGCATGAGCCTATTGACGAAACTATCCAACGAAGGCAAGATCAACCACGACGAAACGGTAACCCAAGACATCTTGAACAACCTGTACTTTATGGCGCCGTCTAGAAATGTGAAGGGCGTTCCTGATGACTGGACCAATACTGTTCACATCGCTATCAAGGTGTTGATGGATACGTTCAAGGAATTTACCGTTCAGGATATCGTCAACTATATTAGTTCCCACTATCCGGGCTATGTCATCGATGGCGATGTATTATATCAACGTCTGTTCCTACTCATCGTGACGGACAACCTCAACATTTACGGTTCTTCCTATCCTCGCACGCCGTTTATTGAAAATGAAAGCTACATCCCAGAGCGCTTTATTAAATACATCGAAACCATTGTGGAAAAAGGTGGCAGCCAATACCTCACACCGGGTAACATGTACAACCAAGTGGACGGGGACGTCGACAATGGCCTATTATATGTGATGAAACAATTGGCTAAACCAATCTCTCGGGCCGATTTAATCGCCAACCTCGACGAAAATCTAACTGTTAACCGCACCACTAAGGACGGCTATAACTACGTTGTACCGACCGAAGAATACATGGACGAAGTGTTGACACACATTGAAATGTTGGGGTACTTTGAGAAATAAGATTACTTCTTTTAGGATATGATTCATAAAATAAAAACATAGGCAAAAGGAGGTTTTAACATGTCATTTAAAGAATATGAAGTTATTGCTATTCCCAATTCTAATACACTTCTCATTAATTATGGTCTTAATAAGGGTGCTAAACGTGGACAAACCCTTAGAATTATAGAAAAAGGCCCTCGTATTCTTATAGATGAACATGATTACGGTACTTATGATGCTATAAAAGCAATAGTTGAAATACATGCACCTTATGAACAATTTTCTGAATGTAAATTATTTAATTATTCAACCATAAATGTACTCAGTCCTTTACAGTCCTTACTAAAACAAACGAAAAAAGAGGAAATGACTTTATCTGGTGTTACACCTACTCCTATGCCTATGCCACCCACAATAACTCCTATTAGTGTAGGCGACATCGCTCAATTAACGAATGAATAATATTATATATATTGACACTTAACTTTCTTTTATGCTATAAATTAGGTAGTAAAACGATATTGCCTTTGAGCATATCACCATGCCCGCTACTTAATTGTAGCGGGTTTCTTTTTATGCTGGAGTCTATATCTATATGGCCTACGATAAACCCTTTAAAACCTATGATGAACAAATCACTAAGCTACAAAATGACTACGGGCTTATGATTAATGACATCAATTTTGCTAAGCATGCATTAATATCTATATCCTATTACGATCTCGTTAATGGGTACAAAAGTACACTAATGGAAAATGGCAAATTTAAGCCAGGACTATCTATAGAATACCTGTATGAATTATATTTACTAGATAAAAGTATTCAAGCCTTTATTATGAAATACAGTCTATTTATAGAGAATATGTTTAAAAATTTGTTAGCCTATTCTATTGCTTCTTCCTTTGGTGTAGATGAAGCAAAATATCTTGATACAAATAACTATCAATCATATAATTCAGGTGTATCATTTAAAGATAATGTACTTTCAGAAATATTACCTCTTTTAAAGGATACAGCTAAATGTAAAATGCCTACTAAACACTATAAAGAAAACCATAACCATATTCCTCCATGGATATTATTTAAAAATATATCATTCGGTGATGCAATTAATTTGTTCTGTGTACTTAATCGCCAAGAAAAAGAGCCTATTACTGATATATTGTTCGAAAATGCTCCTGGGATTGAATATAATCAAAGGGTCGATATTATTAGAAACGGTCTTGAAAATGTACGTTCCTTTAGAAATTTAGCAGCACATAATCTTCATTTTGTTCAATTTAGAAGTCATAAATCAATTCAACCTAAACAACTATATAAAATACTGCCTTATCTGATTTATCTAACTAAAGACCTAAAACAACCACTTAATATTGATAAAGCAGCATGCAAAGGCCTCTATTCAACAATATTAATAATACTTTTATTTCTAAAGACACCATATCTAAAAGTATTGTTTATTACGGAATTTAAAAACACCATTTTCAACAACCCAACAGATGAACAAAATCAATTAAGAAGATCATTATTTTCTGATTATTGCAAACTTACGTCTTTACCAAGTAATATCCTTGATAGATTTAGCAAGTTTCAACAAACACTATCCTAAATATATAAACTGAAATAGTCATAGCACTCAAAATCAAAAACAGATAGATAACTCAATGAGAGTGAATACGAGGAACTCATTCGCTTACTACTGTGTATACCCAGTAGTTACCAGTTACAATCTTAGTACTAAAAAACGGCTTATAGGACAAAAAGTGTGTGTAAAAACTTCAAAAGACTAAAAGCGGTCTATTGGTGGTGCTATATGCACTCACCAAGACCGCTTTCTATTTCAGATATATTAAATTGTATGCCTACAGATGAATCGATTGCTGCTATCTACAAACGGTTATCTAATTATTGCCAAATAGATCGTTCAATCCCTCAATGGGGTGATGCTCCTGTTTGGAATGAGCTACATATGTCTACAGATTTTCCAACTTATTGGGATTAGTCACACACACTTTTTATCCTATAACCCTATAAAGCATAATCCTAAATTAGAATTACGTTCTAATGAGTGATTATCTTGTTTTATATAATCCCATGATTCTTTATAATCTGTACATTGAGAAAATGTAGACTCACTTATAAATTTAATAAACGCATTTATATCATCATAATACCTTTCGGTAAAATCCAATGAGTTAGCCTTTTTCTCCTCATCAGTAGCATTGGGCTTATCATGTAACACATGATCCAGGTTACAAGACATATAATATATTTTATAAGGAATATTATTCCACATTACAGAGGTCCTTGAACTTAAAGCATTCAAATTCTCACGCTTATGCTCGTTTCGCTCGATAGCAACTTGTCGATTTGGGACTATAACAGACTGTAATGTATATACAAATTTATCTTTTGTCTCATCCTCAATAATGACAGAGTCATCAACAAAAGCTCCATCCGTATCAACTAAATGTATAATTTGCTGAACATCCGCAGCTTTAAAATGATTATTTTCAGCATATACCTTAATTTCATTACCTAATCGAGCCTTAATATTCGACTGGTTTATTCCTCTTTTAGAGGTAATATCCCCGTACATAATTTTCATATGTACAGTATTACTATCAAAAAATTTAGAAAAATATAATTCTAATGAATCCGCATCAGAAGGTCCTTCAACAATAACAAGCACTATTTTTCGTCGTGCCATTTATATGCACCAGCTTTCCTAAAAGCATAAGAAATTTCAGCATTATTTGTCGATTTATATAATTCTTCATTCTGTTCACCAAGCATGATATCTCTATAGTAAAAGTCGCGTAAGTTATTGCTTGTCTTTACATTAACCATTCGCGTATATCGATTGCTAGGATTAGTTGTGGTAAAAGCAATACAGCCTTTATCAAGTGTTTCTAAAGGTCTTAGGTTATGAGATGTAAATATTAATTGGCCTTCGCCTTTCTCTGAAATAATTCGTAAAATCTCACCAAGTAGATATTCAAAAATACCCGAGTCTAGCTCATCTATGGCAACAGTAATAGATTTTCTATTATAGACAGAAATTAATAGGCCTAAAACAGAAATAATTTTACGTATCCCTTCAGATTCATATTTTAATGGAATATATGTATTTGATTTATAGGATACTAACTCAAATCGCTCTCCGTCTTGATTATCCTGCAATTTTTCCTTACCTAGTGTTTCTACACCTATAGTTAATCCTGGTACAATTTGGGTTAATACCAAATTCATCATAGCTATACTATCTCTAATATCTTGTACAACGGCTATAGGAAATACATTAGGTTGATTTAAGGATAATCCAATCGTACCTACAATATGTCTCGTATCAGCCCGATAGTTAATCTCTAATGGTAATGCATCGAGACTAATTAAGCCACTATGTTCCGTTGTTACTACAAATAAATCATGATTTCCATACTTCACTAAGTCTGTCAAAATCGAATATACTAATGCAAAATCTTGATTTGATTCCATCACTTCATTACGACTATGAAGTCGTTTCATAAACTCAGGAGAGAAAATAAAGGATCGTGATTCCGCATTCGCTTGTTTTTTATTTACGATTAGATCTGTAATATCATCAATATCACGACCAACTAGTAAATCTAATTTTGATTTAGGTTTAAAGATTTGCTTAGCCGGTACATTCGTGTCAATTAAAACACTTTTTCTAATATTGGTTTCTATACTTTCAAGCTTATATTGTAAGCGCTCTTTTGTAATACAAATACGATGTTCTCCATCTCTAGTATCATCCGTTATATTACTTTCACCAGTAATCGATGAGGTAATGCCTAATTCCACCTCATAATCTACTAAAATATGTTTATGATTATCCTCTATTAACAATTCAAAATTTAATTCACACGTATGAGAGGCAGAAGATATATTGATATAATCACGAATTGTAGAAGGCAATTTTTGGCCTGTAAGTAATAATTTTAAAACGCTAATCGCATCTATAAGTGCCGTTTTACCGGAACCATTTTGACCATATATACCTAATAGACTCGATTTATAGTCCTTTCTTGTATTTATGAAATTGATACGACCGTGTTCAATATTCTTTATATTATCTATCGTCATAGATGCTAAACGAATATATTTGGTAGTGTTCATATACTTACCTCCTAGTATGCTAAGTGTAACACACCAACCATTTATATTCAATTAAATTGCAAAAACGATATTTTATATTACGATTTACTATTTTAATTTACGTTTTGTAATACAACAAATAAAAAACCGATACAAACTCTACTACTAATCGCTAGAGTTCGTATCGGTTTTCTCTCTATATATTATTTTTTATTCACTCTAACTCGTTCAATTGTCGGTTGTCCTTGGCTATTTTTAGTCACTGTATCAACGCGGAACAATGCCATTTCAGGGCTGAATTCTGTTACCAGTTGTTCATCTACTTGTACACCGTTTTGAAGGGCACGATATACGATTTCTGCAAATTCGTAGCGAGTTAACAAGCGATCACCACCAAATGTACCATCTGGGTATCCTTCTACTAAACCACGACGGGATAGGTCACTCACTGCTTCATATGCCCAGTGGTTGCTAGCCACATCTGGGAACAATGTAGTGCGGTCTGCTTTCATATGCGTACCTGCCACATCGTTTAAGAGGGCTGTCAATTTTTGGATTTGTGCATTTTGAAGAGCTACGGTTTTCTTAAGTTCTAGCACTTCTTTACCGATGGCCACGCGAGAACGAGATACATTGCTATGAGCACCGACTTTCACAGAAAGACCTGCATTCACAACAGTTTCCCCATTACCTACAGTGGAACCTACGCTCAATTGAACGTCCTCATTAGGACGATAGAACGCACCGAGTGCAGCAGCATTGCCATTATGGTAATGACCATAGCCAGCCGCAAAGTCCCATTTTGCATCTGGATCAAAGTCGAGCGGATGAAGGGCCGCCAATGCAGCCGAACCAGCTACGGCCTTGTTAACGCGTTTATCTAAGCGGGATACATCTTTTTTAAGATTCGTTACATCCCCTTGAACGTTGACAGTATTGTTTGCATTCACGGATATCATGTCATGTAATCGTTTAAGTTGTGCCACGTTTACCGCATCAGTATCATTTGTACCAGCTGCAACGGATGTAATTTGACGCGTTGCGCCATTTGCTACATCACCAACGGATACAGCAGAAGCCGTAGATTTCCATGTAGACGATGTATCCGTGGATGGCGCATTAGTAAGGATATCATAACCAACCGCACCGGCCGCAACTGTTGCTTTAGAACCGCTACCGAGTGCTACACCACCTTCGGTGGATACGTCTGTGTTATGACCAAGGGCCACTGCATCGTGAACTGTTGTTGTCGTTCCATTGTCGCTAGAGCCAATAATAACGGTATTATTAGCACCTGTTACGGTACGGTTATCGCCGATGATAACTATATTCTTAGCGTCAGATACGGTGTTCTTAGAACCGATAGCAGTCATATGTTGCACATTCGTAGCTGTATTGCCAACGCCAAGTGCTAAATTGTCCTTGCTTTGGTCACCACGTATGCCCTTAACAGTATTATTTACACCAATCATGGATGTGCGCAATGTGTAGTCTGCCTTATTGCCGCCACCAAATGCCATAGTAGCACCAGCACCATTAGAGGATGTAACAGCAGTTTTTAATTTGTCTGCAAAATCCTTCGCGGACGTAGCACTTTCACCAGGCGTACTGAACGAAGCACTAGAATTAGTGATTTCATTACCTGCACCATATACAAGAGCACCATTAGAATTCGCTACACGGTTGGCAACGCCAGTAATAGCCGTTGCTACACCTGCCGTGGAACCACCACTTGTAGATTCAATACTGTTGAAAGCACCATTTACGGTAGCCCCGAAGTTTTGAGTAGGTGTTGAGAAACGACCACCTGTGTAGGAGGAACTAATGACATTATATGTACCAGTAGTAGTGGTGAAAGCACCATTGCTAAAACTATTAGCACCGACTGTTGTTGCATACACATTTAAACTGGCACCACGAGTACCATTATTATCTGTATCTATCGTAGTATCGCCAATAGCACCACGGTAGTTATGGGAACCAATCATGGTACTACCTGTACGAGCAAATGTGTTATTACCAATCGCAACAGAACCCACTACCTTAGATGGATCTGCCGGTACACGAGCAGAGGACCAAAAGCTACCAGAATATGATGTTTGCCCCATGCCCACAGCTGCTTCTGCACCACCTGCCATATTTTCAACATGCGCATTGGCACCAATAGCTACGCTGCCATTTTGACCAACATAATTCTCTACCTTTGCTTTGTTGCCCACTGCAATATCTTGTGTATTGTTGGCACTGCTACCTGTTCCATAAGCAACACCATTACCAGCACCTACCGTAACATCCGCTGCACTAGCCACACATAAACTGGATAACAACATACCATTAATCAATATCGCCAATAAGCGTTTCCGTTTGTTCATAATCTTCCCTCTCCATTTACAAACAAATACATAATACGATCTCTCACTCATCGTTTATTCATGATGTTTACATGAATTATATTATCATATTTTAAATATTTGTAAATAGTTTGTTTATAATTATCTTAAATTTATTAACAGATTTATAATATAATTAATATAATAAAAAACGGATAGCTAATCGCAATGGACTAACTATCCGCTTATATACTGAGGTTTTTATGAATGATCTGTTTATATTATACAGCTATATGAGTATCTCAATATTATCTGTTATTCAATTTTTGTACGAGCATATCTACTGTTTCTTGTAACTTTTTATTTTGAGCCTCCAATGTATCAACCCGTTGTTCGAGAGCATTATAGGACGCAGGAGAGATTTTTTGTAGCGTTTTGTTTTCACCGAATTTATAGGATACACCAAGGTTGGCCATGATGTGGTCATTAACGGTAGCACCGGCTGTGAGGAGCAAGTTTTCCTTTGGATAATACCCCACACCGAGGGCTAGCGCATTGGCATCTTTGTAGTGGCCAATACCACCCATCACTTGTACTCGATTATCTGGATCAAATTGCATTGGATGTAATGCAGCTAGTGCCGCAGCACGAGCATCGCCTTTATTGGCCTCTTTTCCAATGTTGCTAATTTTATTGTATAGATTATCGATTTGTTGATTTGCACCATATAATTGGGAACCATTGATGGCATCCGTAGAATCCGCGCTTACGCGACCTGCTGCTACATGAGTGATGGTCCGTTCTTGATTGGTAGCGCCTACGGATACGGTGGATACCGGTGCAGTGCCGGCAAAGTTAACGGTGCCACCTGCATAAGTGTAGCTTGGAGTGCTCACCACATCACTACTTTCAGCAGTGGAATTATTACCTAATACAACTGCATTATCTAAGGATGTTTTTACATTATTCCCCATTACAAATGTGTTATTAGCACCAATTTCATTCTTGTTACCTACGCTATAGGAATTATCCCCCTTAACGGTGGCCACATTATACGTACCTACACCAAAGGCACCAGATTGGTTACCTTCAATTTTATTGTATGCACCAATAGCAGAGTTCTTGTCACCTTTAAAGATAACGCCATGCCCCATGCCATAGTTAAAATCGCCATTCACGTTAGAGTTAGAGCCAATCAACACTGTGTTGTTACCTGTGCTACCAGTAGCTTGCGATCTACCAATCCAGATGTTTTTATTGCCCGTAGCATTGGCACCGGTAAAGTAACCGATGGCAACGGTATCGGAAAGAGTGGATTGATAACCTGCAGCAAAGGTACCCATGAAATTGTAATCGCCCTTACCACCAACAAAGGTTTTGCCGCCTAATGCGACATTGCCACCACCATTCGAACCGTTCAACGCTAAGCGTCCGATGGCAACATTGTTGCCTCTTGCATTTACATCCGATGTATATGTATAGGGATTGCTATTAGCGGCACCGGTTTGACCACCAAGATGTACATTATCCGAATTGGTAAAAGTTGACCAACCTTGTAAACCAATGTTATAGGTAGCACCACCACTAGATACGACAGGAATATCAGCGGCCTGCACTAGGCCCATAGAAGATACACTAAACACACTAACCATTGAAACAATACATAATTTTGTTGCGTAATTCATATTACGTCCCTCCCACACTCTCAAAATGTGTTGCTATACTCCCGCTAGCGTTCTTGAGGCACCATAAATTTCAGCCACCACGTAAGGGTTCCCGCAGGTACTCAATTTAGCGAGTATCCGTTTCGTATAATCGAGATGTTCTAACAAAGCATCGCGTAGTTTGCGTTGCACGTGGTCAGGGGAATGAAATACGAGTATAGGATCAAAGTCTCCTATGATGATATACGTTGTATGTGGTTCTGGTCCTGGCTCAATGCGGTATTGAAATGGAACGATAACGTTGAATAAACCATATACCACATCACGCCCGATTGGTTTGCGCGATTTCAGGCTCGCAAAGGTCATGTTCGGGCTCATTGTTCTAGGGTCCGTATACATCGGCTTTGATCGCCTCGACGATTGAATGCCGTTTGCTAGAACTCCCTCGTGGTGCGCTACCTCTTTCAAAACCGTCTTAATAGATTTATGAACGATTTCACGCCGACCATCTACATAATAACAAGCAGTACAATCACCGCCGTCAATGTAGATTGGGATCAAGCAACATATATGGTGATCTACATCGCCATATATTGCATTTGGGTTACAAGAAATTAATTCGTTATTACTTACATTTGTAGACGTTGTATTCAACATTATCTTAACCTTTCTTAAGATTAATAAATAGTCAGTAATAAAATTTGGAATTCCTCTTGTAAAAGCTTAAATAACACGTGTTATAGTAGGTGCTTTAGCAGCACTTATGAGTTAATTGTATACCTATAATTACAAACTGTAAATATATAAATTAAAAAATATTTTAGATTTTTTAAAGTTACTTATAACTATGCATATTTTGCATATCTTGAATATCGAATTCTTTGTTATCCGCTATCATCATATAGTACCGCAGTTGGTCAATGGCCTTTTGATGGCGCTGTTGCACAGCCTGCCTAGACTGATGGGACTCATAACCTATGTCTACGCAGCTTTTACCATCTCGATATAGGGCATACAATAACTGTTGTTGCTCGCGTGGCAGTTTTCTGAAAGCAGCCCACAGACGATTGCGCAATTCGTCTTCTGTTACCGTTCCGATGATGTCTCGTTCAATATCTATCTCGTCCGGGAACTGATCCATGGCAGGCTCTGATACATCGTCACCAGTACAGAGGGGCAAGGTTAACTCATGGCGCCACTGATGAGCAGATTGTTTGTAAAAATTAAGATAACCATAGCGAATGGCTGCTTTCACATAGCCAGAAAATGGTACCTTTCCCGATGTGTGAAAGCTATAGATAGATTCGATAAAGATGATCCACAGAAATGATTCGACGTCATCCGTCATCACAGCCGTACTACATCGACTCGCATACCGCATGATAAGCGGCCGATAGCGTCGGCATAGCTCGATTTGTGCCGCATCGATGGTCAGTTCCTCGATAGGCCATACGGCTCGTTCCGTACTGAGCACCGATACACGACGTTCTTGGCAGACGCGCACTAAACTAAGGTCTGTCACCGCTTGTAACACCTTTTGGGGACAAACCACATGCTTTACGTTCATATTCGTTCCTTTCTGCCTAGGCTTACTTGGAATATACACCCAATTGAGTATTTAGACAAATGAGAAATTCCGCCATAAATGCATACATTTACAGCGGAATTTTTGTTGTTACATATGTATTTGTGTATAATTACAAACCTATTTCAGAAAAGTACGTCAATTTAGATCAATTTTACATAGCTGCATGAATTTGAATCGATCGTTGTACAATGAGCGAGTTCGAATCAATTACAAGTCGCACGAATTCGAATTCATTTCACTAAAACGATTGTATTAATCGAGTGTATCTAGCGCAGGTTTTGCAATGGTATCGTAAATATATTGCCCTTGACCGCAATTAATTTCCTCAAGATTTGGAAACACGAACTGGTACCAAAATTGGAACATAGTATTCACAAAATGGTAATCTGCGTAACGCAATGGACCACGGCTACCACCTTGAATACGTCCAATAATTTCCATATCTAAGAGGTCGGCCATACGGGTTGCAAAGGTGCCACTCTTAAGCTCACTGGCATGACATAATTCTGTATAGAACGGCTTATCCAGTTGTGCTAACGCATAGAGAATCGCATTAGCGGCGCCTACATTACGAATGTAGCGCATAAGCAATCGTTGTGGTTCCGTACATAATATGCCTTGTGGTCTGAAGAATAGACGCACAATATTTTCATCTACCGATAAGGCGGGATCTATATGCACGAGATTCCCCGGCATACCACCTGTTACATGGTATAGCTTAACAAGATCTTCGTCCGTATAGTCCCAACCTAATGCTCTCACATCATCAAGTGTGAACGGATTGACCTTGAAATAACTATGAATGTAGGCTGCAATCAAGCTTGATTCGCCCAAGATTCGCCCTTTTAATTCGTCCACATGGGTTCCCATGAGGAGTACGAATACTTTGCCATGGTCGCGATAGGTTTCCATCAAGTCACGCAATATGATAGGCGCTTGTGGAACCGTATCCACAAATGAAGGATAATCATCTATGATGAGCATGATCCGCTTGTCAAGACTTGCTTGAAAAACGCCACGCAATGCATCCTCTAAAGTCTTAAAAGACCCTGATGGCACCTTTAGTTCTCTCTCAATTGATCGAATATGAATGGACTCATTCGCCAAGCGTCCAAGCAGATATATGGTATGACCCTTGCCTAATCGAGCCTGTAATGCTCTAGCGATATACGTTTTACCAACGCTGTAAGGACCGTGTACAACACTCATTTCCATGCGGTCCTGATTGTATAGTTCCATTATGGCGTCAATGACCGCCTCATGGTTACTACATTTCATATAAGATCTCACCTCCCTTAAAATAGTTCTCAGGAGTTTATTATATCATATTTTAAATAAACTATAAAATATATCTTGTAAATTTTAACAAATAGATAATAAATTCATTTTTTACACATAAAAAACTCTTTTCCCATTATGATATGTACTCCTTTTACTGTTCGTCCAGTAAAGAGGGTACATTATTACAAGAAAAGAGTTTCTATACCTAATTTTACATTTTTATTATTAAAGCTTACAGTTGTAAGCCATATCTATCGGTCATTGCTAAATTTCATGAGCATGATGCGGCGCACCGATTCATCAAGCCGTGCTTCGGAAATGGTTCCATTCTCTACAGCCTGCGTCAATGCATCGTGAACTGCCTTGATGTGCTTGGCATGCTTACAAAGGATAACCATGTCGCTGCCCGCATTGATGGTGCGCACCGCATAATCCTCTATGGACATACCAGCAATAGCGGCGCCGACCTCGATATCATCGGTCATCACCACGCCATCAAAGCCCAATTCATTCCGTAGCCAATCTGTAATGATCGGTTTAGATAGACTCACCGGATGATTTGCATCGATAGAGGGTACTTTCACAGCATTCACCATAATCATAGGATGTTCGTCACGCGTCGCATCGATGAGCTGAGCAAATACGCGACCATCATCGTCCATGAGGCTCGCCTTCGACGCATCTAGTTTCATGCCCGGCACCGTGTAATCAGCGCCGCCTGGAAAATATTGGTATCCCGTAAACACGCGATTCGCCGCATAGCGTTTAGTAATGGTCTCACCGATGCGCGCTGCCCGGTCCATATCACTCGTGTACGAGTAAAACGAGTGGGTATTCACCATGACACCCAAATTGAGATTGAACCCAAGGTCGCGCATCTCAATGGCCGTGCGCGTCGCTAGACTCGACACCGCATCAAGCCCCTGCTTCGATAACAACTTAGGGTCCGTCCAATGTAGCATCAAATTAGGTCTATACTGCATGCGTTCCCGATTCAGGGCGATGAACGGTGGCATGAGGCTCGACGTATTCGCAGTGTCTCGTATGCCTTGTGTGAAAGCCCGCACTTGTTCCTTAGATTCCATGTTATCATTATCTAATACAATACCACCTACGCGATATTTACGTACTAATTCTTTTTGTGACTCGTCAAATGTAGTGCCTTCTAGACCGATACACATTAACTGACCAATCTTATCCTCTTGTGACATCGTGCGCACACTGCGGTCCGCCTTTTCCGCAGCCGACGCATTCATGGCGGCAATCGCCTTATACCCTACGGGCGCACGGTCAGAACTTGCCGTCGTACTCGGCGTCTCTCGACTACACCCTACAAGGATGCCTATCATGGCTATTGTCAATACACCGCAAGCCAGCCTCTTTACGAACTGCTCCATATCTCTCTACCCTCTATTGACAGCTCAAATACAATCAAGTTACGGTTAGACCTCTGTCCTCTCAGCCATCAGTCTATTGTTAACACTTTATACATTCTATTATATACCATCTATTTCATTAACGCCTCATTAAAAGACCACAATTTTCAACCTGCTGATTCCGCATATTGATAAAAAGGAATGCATACAGATTACAAGTTAGAAATTTCTTCAGACAGCCTCATATATACAAAATAAAAACTGCAACCTAGTCATATATACTGTAACTGATACATTCTCAGTATACATAAGACTAAATTGCAGTTTTTAGGATTACTTACGAGTACGATTAGCCTCTGTTTCATCGGATTCAGATGTCGTACCTGTCGTTTGTTTCGATGTATTATGGAAGGTCATCACCGTTTTAGCCGCCACCTTTTTCACTGGGCCTGTTGGTAATACAATAGGTATTTGAGTGTTTACTTTCACAGGACCATTAGCAGGTACAGGGGCTTGAACCGGTGTCGATAAAGCCTTGACGATATTTGGTTGCGGTGCCGTTGGCGCTACAGATTGAGCCGCCGTTTGAGCTACTATCGATTGAGATGCTGTTTGCTGTGCTACCACTGGTTTTGGTGCTTGTTTAGGCGCATCCGGTTGTTGACGTGCCACACGAGCCGCCGCCAAGATACCTGGGTTGCGATATAATAACTGACCACCTTCGGTAGACAATTTTTGATCGTAATAATATACATCAGCGTTGTAATACTCACTACCGCTCGCCACATCATAACGCAAGCCAATCATGGTGTACACCGTGAAATGTAGCAACCCATCCGGTTTACTGCGATCAATCGAATCGCGGTCCACATACCAATTATTGCCATTATAGGTGAAAGCATAAATATCTTGCCGAGCATCGGCATTGGGTATAACAGATATAAACAGCGCTGCTACAAACATAGCCACTGCGCATATACGTTGAAACATGAGGCCTCCTCAATATGAAATACTACCTGACACTAATACTATATGTACTATATGAATCACATCTTAATATATACATTAATATATACTAATGGTAGGTAGATTATGTAAGTATAAAAATGATTGTATACGATTTAACAACTTATTATACCACATTTTCTGAGATTGCGTTCCTCTGACATGCCTACTTGAAATTAGAACAGGCCTGTAGTATTGATGGGCCCCTTTGATACTGTTCCTTAAAATTAGAACAGGCGTGTTCTAATGTCCGAGTCCCTTAACACCTCTCCTAAAAATTAGAACAGGCGTGTTCTAATTCTAGAGACAACACATAATTGATTAAGTTCATTTGGATTTGACGATATATATAATTTTCCTTATAATAAAAGAAGATAGCCAAGCGAGTAGTTCCGTCAGGCTCATCTCAAGAATAAAAAACGTGATGAAATGGCCTTTCAGTTATCTAGTTACCTTAGGATAACGAAGGGCTATTTGTCTTTTCCAAGACAAATAAGAGCCACAAGTGCACCAAAGGCAATAACAACAGTCATCACCTCTAGAATTATCATGATTAACTCATAATCACTCATAGAGCACCCCTCCCTCCATTAACGAAGAGAGGCCCAACCTCGCTGACTATCTTAAACTAATTATAAAGAGAACTTTTGTTTTAAGCAATAAGCATCTATAAATACAGATATATGAGTTAATTTATAAAAGCCCCAAAGTACTAACAGCTAATATATACAGCTATTAGTACTCTGGGGCTATTTATATATCGACTATATCCTCAGATTATTTTAGGTAAACATATCTTAGAATTTATGTGTAAATCCAGCGTTTACAGACCAGCCTGCTTTATAGTCGCCAGATAATCCGGTGCTAATATCAGCATAAAGGCTGTTGTTAGCATTGATGCCATAGCGGCCACCGAATGCAAGGTCAGTCCATGTCCCTTTAAGGTCTTGTTCTGTTGATTTCACAGTAGAACCACTTGTGTATGTAGTTTTTACCGAGCCAGAGAAGGCATGGTTAACGCCGACACGAGTATAGATACTCCCTGAGCCAAATGTCTTACCAATTTCAAGGCCAAGACCGCCAGCAGTGCTGCTTACACCAGCTTGGTCTACATGCATGGTGCCTGCATTAAAGCTATCTCCACCAAAGTGAGTATAGCTCAATTGTGCTTGCGGTTCGATGTATACACCATTTTGTAATTTCACAGTTTTACCATAGCGAGCGCCGATAGTGTATGCATTAGCCTTCGTTTCGCCAGATAGGCTTTCACCAATTTCATTACGAGCTGTGAAAGTATTCGTTACACGACCAACTTGGGATTCAAGTTGAATGTATTGATCTCGGCCGATGTCTTTCAAACCATAGGCGCCAACAGCAAAGGCCTTTTCTTTGCCAGAGCCATTGAACACATAATCATCATGGCCACGAAGGTAAGACACTTGACCGCCTACGGTCCAACCGCTACCAGTTTTAGCGTCGTAACCACCTTGAATGCGTGTATAGGTTGTGTCGGTATCAATACCTTGTGCATCATAGCTATATTGACCGCCACCGATATGGGCCCAAATACCTGTTGTTGCGCCTTGTTGCAATGCACGAGTACGGTAAGTATTTGTTAATGTGCGCCAGCCGTTGATGTTACTCATAATCGCAGAACGAGTGCCACGCATATGAGGGGTATCATAATCTGATGTTGGCGCCGGTGGTTCTGGTTGCGGTGTAGGTGTTACTGTTGTATTACCATATACATATTTACCTTGACCATTTTGATCCGCTTGCCATGTAATAGCACCGTCTTTAGCATAACCAGATGTTAATATCTTAAAGCGTCCAGATTCAGCACCTTCAGAAGCAATCGCTACTGTGCCTTCAAGGTTTCTTTCACCAGTCACATAGTTATGGTAATACACCTTATGTGCAAGATTATCTAAAACCTTGTTTACATTATCCTCAGTAGACAAGTCTAGTCCTTTGCGGCTAGTGTATAGATGAGCGCCAGAATTAGGGGCTGCACTTGTGATATGAATGTCACCACCCCAGAAGGAATCAGCCGTTAAACCATTATATGTTGTGGTTGGCGGTGTATATTCTGGATCTTCGGTATCTACATATTCATCATTAGGATCATAAATAAAATTCACATGGCCTTCGAGTTTATCAATATACAGTTTATTATGCTCATTTTGCTCTACCATATTTTGAAAATTTCGATTCGTAGAACCAACGAGTCGATGTACACGGCTAGGCATAGTACTGCTATCAAGGTTAGTACCATCAAGGCCACCTTGATACAATAGCTCCCAAGCCCCTCTTTCACCAAGGAACACATTGATATGATTATATTTTCTGTCATTTTCATCAGCTAAATTGAAAGCTAGCCCAGACCAATTGGATTCCTCACCATCTATACCGATATTAATGGTTGAGCTATGAATTGGATCATGCTTAACTATAACATCGCCTTCAACGAATATTTTATCACCCGTAAATTCGCCGTGATGATCATGGACGCCTATATTAATTGTACCCCCTTGAGCAAGGGCAACAGGTGTATTCACTCTACCAGAATTATATACACCTTTTTTCAATTTAATGTCTCCACCATTTTTACTGGTAGCAAATGCACTATGACCATAGCCAATATTAGAATACCCGTCTTCAATAATAACCATACCACCATTCGCTACTATAGAAGATATATTTTTATCGTATTCTGGGAATACACGTATCATATCATCACTGTTAGCTACAAAATCTGTATTATCAGTATACGGAGCGGTATAGGCCGCATCTACCATCATATTAGGCATTACAGATCCAGCAATCGTCAGCGCTACAGCTAGCGATAGCTTTGCTTTACTTACATGTCTCATAATAGTCCTCTCACTCTTATAATATAAACAAATCATAAATTATCTTAAATTATAATTTACAATTTGTTATTTGTAAATATGAGAGAAATAAAATTAGTATAGACCTGTACTATCTGTTGATTCCATTAACATACTTTTTAAAATTAGTACAGGCCTGTAGTATTGCCTGGGACCTTTAATACCCCTCCTAAAAATTAGAACAGGCCTGTTCTATTTCTAGAGACACTATATCAGCCTCATCTTACTAATTACTACACGCCTGTAGTAATGTAAAAACCCCTTAATAAGTCCACCTAATTCAGTTACAAATGTATCTTTATCATCAAGACGCTTCTTTTCCTTTAATTTATATATCTATATTTATAGATGCTTATTGCTCAACTCATATGTTCGCATTATAATTGACCTAAGATAGTCGGCGAGGTTGGGCCTCTCTTCGTTAATGGAGGGAGGGATTCTCTATGAGTGATTATGAGTTAATCATGATAATTCTAGAGGTAATGACTATTGTTATTGCCTTTGGTGCACTTGTGGCTCTTATTTGTCTTGGAAAAGACAAATAGCCCTTCGTTATCCTAGGATAGCTAGGTAACTGAAAGGCCATTTCATCACTTTTCTGTTTCTTGAGATGAGCCTGACGGATCTACTCGTCTGACTATCTTCTTATATTATAAAGATAATTATATATATCGTCAAATTCGAATGAACTTAATAAATATATGATGTTTTATAAATTAATACAGCCCTATAATAATTTATTAATATTGATTATAGGCAATACTATAGGTAATATATTAGGCTTTAAAGATAACACCATTATGCTCTAGTTGTTCCACCGTTTTTTTACCAATGCCTGGTAGCATCAATACTTCTTGTTTAGTAACTGTTTTAAAATCAGCTACTGTGTATAGGCCAGCTTGTGAAAGTGTAATTTGTGCACCAAACCGTATATTGTCATATACCGGATTTCCTCGCACAGCTCCACCTTTAGCAACCTCTACGGGACTCATATGAGCTGTCTCGCATTGTCCTATATAACTATCATTAGAGTACCGATTCACAACAATTAGACCGGTAACACATTCATACGCATCATATAAAGTCTGCCATAATGGGCTTTCAAAACTCACCAATTGAGTCGGTAAAAATGAGATAGTAGTATATAAGCTTATTAATTCCCGTGGATCAAAATCTATATCAATCACTTGGTCTACCATATACATAATGGTCTCTAAATGGTCTTCCACAAAATCGTTCCACCGCGTTGCATCTTGTAATAACCAATCAATATCTTCATATTCGTCAACAAGATCTGCTAATACATCATAGGCAATCTTACTTTCACCACACTGCAAAGCCAATAAAATATACAGCATATGCATCGGTAACATGATATCCGGTGCCTGATTAAATGCATTTTGTATATCATCGCAACATGCGAGATAGCGCTGATACACCTTGTGGCCACGATCCCAGTTGGCAGCGCCACAACAAGCAACCATCATGTATACAAGGAATCCTGAATGGTCTTGCTTGTCCCCGTGAAAGACAGGAGTAAAGCATGCAATCGCATCATTATACATATTATATTCTAAATATATCATCCCCATGTCGATGAGGCAACGCATATAAGGACGCGTCTCTATTATATTCCAATCTATTTTCTTTGGTTTTTTCAACGATTCTACTAGCTGTTTTAGCTGATGAAGTTGAAAACTTGGATGCAACTCAAGAGCTATAAGTTCCCGTTTAGCATCTACTTCGTCAGGGCATAACGCAAGAATCTTATTGTACAATTTCTTTGATTCCTCAGTCGTATCAGCCTCTTTTGCAGCCTCGTATAAATCACGTAATTTCATTTCTATCGTATCATTAAAATCACCACGATTATATTGAGTCATAAATGCTTCTATCAAATCCTCAAAAGGTTTGAAATCAGACTCATGTTCAGATACAAATTGTTTCTGTAAACGTAATAATAACTCACTTTGAAAGCTAAACATAGAGTGTCTCCTTATACATATGAACGTAAGAATACTACTTATATGTAATATATCACGAGGAGATATATTAATTCTAGAGGTAACAGCACGACCTCTTGATATCTCTTCTGAAAATTAGTACAGGCCTGTAGTATTGCCTGGACCCTTTAATACCTCTCCTAAAAATTAGAACAGGCGTGTTCTAATTTAAAATCCCCTTGATAAGAGTACCGAGATACTCATCAAGGGGATTGTTTTAGTTATGAACGATACCAATCATCATATTAGAATTGGTAGTTAAGGTCTACGCGGTAGTAGTTGGAAAGTTTTTCGTTATCGCCAGTAGCCTTGTTTGTTTTGTTATTAAATCCGTAGTATGCAGTTAAGCCCACGTTCTTTTGTAATGCGTAATCAGCAGTTAATAACCAGCCTTTGAAGCCTTGGTAATTCAACGCACTAGTAGTGACACCAGCTCCAGTTGTAGCCCAAGCTGTATTAGTTAGGTCGTAAGCGATGTCCCATGTGGAGGATGCAGCGCCTAAGTTTTGGCCGAAGTTGAAGTATTGTGCTTTTACGTCCCAAGAACCGCGTTTTGCTTGGTCGTAGTCACCATAGCCAAGGCCAGCAGTCCATGCAGAACCGTGAGAAACGCCAGCAGCTTTCACCCATTCGCCACCAACCCAAACTTTATCAAAGTTCATGTCTGTGCTGAAGCCATACATGTTTCTAAGGTCGCCACTGGATTTGTGCGCATTTCTACGAGCATAGAAGCCACCAAGATTTACATGTTTATTAAGTTGGCCTTTAACGCCTGCATAGGTCAAAGTTTTGTTGGATTTCTTAGTTAAACCGTCAAAAGCGCCTGCCACAGCATAGCCGTAAGCTGCTTGGAATTGAACTTTATCGTTGCCTGCATTGAATTGAACCCCATCGAATGTGTCATCGTAAATCAAACCGTTGCCGAGCATTTGGTCAAAGCGACCAGCTTTCACAGACACGCGTTCACCAAATTTGTGATTTACATAAGCGCGATCGATAGTAGCCGTTGCATTGCCACCATTAGTCGCATCGCCAAATTCAAAGTCCCCAGATGTTACGCGAACGACAGCGTCTGTGCGGTCATTTACCTTCGCATTGAACTGAATGCGAGCACGCGCGTCGAATTGGGAACCTTTGCTGTAATCGCCCACAGCGTTTACATAGTTACCATCTTTCTTTTGGGAACCAAGATAACGAAGACGCATATCGCCGGTTACTTTCACATTACCTACGCGGTCCTCTAAACGAGCCACGCGAACGCCCAAGTTATTTAATTCGTTAGAGAATTCATCAGCCAAACGGTTAATCAAGGCTTGTTGTTCCGCATTCGCACGATCTTGGTTAGCAAGCGCCTTCGCTACCATTTGTGCTACTTGGAAACGAGTAATACCATTTTCGCCTCTGAAAGTCCCATCTGGATAGCCAGTGATGATGCCAGTGCTAGCCAATTGAGACACGGCTTGGTAGGCCCAAGAATCAGGGGTTACATCGGAAAATGGGTTCGCTGCAAACGCAGTTGTTACACCCAACACAGCTGTTGCTGCAAAGATAGCGGCAAATTGTTTTTTCATAACTATACCTCTCTCCAAAAAAGAAACATACACATCTGCAATTCGGCCCTACTAACACTGTATCTCCCTAACCCCTTATAAGTGATAACCGTTATATACAGAATATAACATAAGTATAACATACTATAACAAATGTTTTATATTTCAGAGAAAAGTTCATTGGATTTTCATAGGATTGTAAAGGTAACCTCAATACCTGTAGAAAAACCGCAAATATAACAAAAAAGATGACGAAATATACATTTCGCCATCTTTTTGCATTGTATTAAGTTGTGCCAATCTATTTGATTAGAATTGGTAATTTAACTCTACGCGGTAGTAGTTAGCCAAGGATCGCTTATAACTAGCAAGTTCAGGTTTTGTTTTACCTTTGAACCCTGCATAAACGCTAAGGCCTAAATTATCTTGCAATGCATAGTCTACAGTACCAAGCCAACCCTTATAGCCGTGGAACCATAAGTGACCACCATTGTCAACTTGTGTAGAATCATAGGCAAGGTTCCATTTAGAGGACACAGCGCCCATCTTCTCATCAATATTGAAGTATTGGGCTTTCACATCCCACGTGCCCTTTTTAGCTATATCATAATGACCATAGCCTGCACCGGCAGTCCACCCTGTGCCGCGGTCCGTATGAGCTGCTTTCAACCATTCGCCTCCAATCCAAACCTTATCAAAATTAATATCGGTATGGAAACCATAGAACTTTCTAAATGTGAAGCCCATATTATATGGTGAGTTCATACGAGCATAGAAACCACCCATGCTGATATGTTTATTGGGCTGACCTTTGAGGCTAGCATAGGTAACGGTATCATTCATATCTGCGGAGGTATTGGTAAACATTCCTTTTAAGAAATAGCCATGGGCCCCTTGGAATTGAATTTTATCGTTGCCGATGTTAATTTGAGCACCGTCAAATGTATCGTCATAGAAATAACCATTGCCGATGACTTGGTTAAAGCGACCTACTTTTGCAGATACATATTTGCCAAATCGATGATCCACATAAGCGCGGTCGATATAAGCTGCTCCAGTCGATTCACCTGTATTATCATCGTAAGTATTACCAAATTCAATAGAATCGGTCGTCATACGCACTACCGCATCAGTCTTGCCGTTAATCTTCGCATTAAATTGGACACGTGCACGCATATCAAATTGGGACTTTTTACTATACTCTCCTTGAGTTCTTATGAAATCTTGGCCCATAGCCTTAGTGCCAAGATAACGGAACCGCACATCGCCGGTTACTTTCACATTGCCCACGCGGTCCTCTAAGCGGTTAACGCGAACGCCCAAATTATTCAACTCATTGGAAAATTCATCAGCTAAACGATTAATCATCGCTTGTTGCTCTGCATTTGCACGGTCCTGATTGGCCATGGCCTTTGCAATCATTTGTGCCATTTCAAAACGGGTAATGTCCTTTTGGCCTTTGAAAGTCCCATCTGGATAGCCATTGATAATGCCCGCACTCGCCAATTGAGACACGGATTGATACGCCCAAGAATCTGGCGTTACATCAGAAAATGGATTAGCGCCGAAGGCAGTCGTTACACCCAACACAGCTGTTGCTGCCAACATAGCAGCCAATTGATGTTTCATAAATACCTCTCTTATACAGAAACTATATGTTACACACGCTATAGTTGCATGAATTAATATATAAGTACCCTCGTTTCCCTTATATACACATCATACAACCATAATATTTCTTTCTAGTATAACAATGAGAGATAAATAATTGATAAGAAGAGAATAAAATATTCATATTATTTTCATTTTTAAGCAAGTATTAAATGAAAAAGCTGTCCCAAAATATGATTAAATCACATTTTAGGACAGCTTTATGATGCATTACATAAAGATTATATGTCACATGTTTTTATTCATACAGAATCATGTAATATACCATCTATAATTTGAAAATTCTCGAAGGCCCATAATTACTCTCCTTTAATGGACACAATAGAAGATAACACTGGTATAGCCCCATATCGCCCCTCTAAATAGGCTTTACTCAATTTGGTATCATAGCGTTCCTTGAATTTAGCAAGAGAATAAATGTGACTACAGTTTTCATGGTCTCGTTCTATAAACCAAATTTCATCACGTCTAAATAATTTTAAATCCATAATGCTTGATTCATGAGTAGTAAATAGTAATTGCGTATCAGAATTCTTATGAGTTTCCATAAACAGTTCTAGGAAATGTTTCGTAAGATTAGGATGTAAGCTACGTTCTAACTCATCGATAATATACACCATATGATCTTTATTAGATAATATTAAATCCAATAAATCAAAGATACGTTGTGTCCCATCAGATTCTTCTTTGAAAGAAAAATCGAATGGTGATTCACCATGGTGTAAACATAAAGTCGTAATGTCAGGATGTTCTATATCTTGAAAGTCTATAGCAAAAAACGTATCATGACTACGCATCGTCAATTTGCCACCTTTGAATTCTGTAGTACTTAATTTAATTTTCTCTATCAAATTATTATAGACTTCTATCGGTAAGGACTGTTTTAATTCCTCTTGTGTAATTTTTTTTATCGCCACATTACTAATACCGGTATCAAAATCAGCAAGTAACTCGCTAATTTTTTCTAGTGAGCCTTCTTGGTAGTAATATGAAAAACTATTGAGGATTGTATTCGGTGTAATAATTACAATATGGTTACACAACCAATCATAGATTTCAAATAAAAATTCTAAGCCTTTTAACTTATTGATATCTTTACCATGATTCATAACACCTAAAAATAAACGATTTTGATCTTGTTGAGCAAAATCTTCGGCGTATATGGTAAATCGATTTACAGCATCCTTTGTTAGCTTTAAAGATCCCAACGTAGGCATTGTATTATCTACTTCGAATAAAAGCTTAGCAGACCCATGTGGCCGTAATTCATATAGCCATTCTCCCGTTATTCTTCCTTCAGATAATAATACGGAAAAACCATATGCATAAAATTTCCCATTAAGTGTAAATTGTAACTCAAATTCACTATCTGTATGTTCATTTTCCGCTTTTGTACGAGAAAAAAATAATCTTGATTCAAAAGGTAATCCATGTTGCAAAGTCCACTGCATAAATTGCAAGATTTCAACCAAATTAGATTTTCCTGATGCATTAGCACCATAAATAACAGCATTCTTTAATATTTTAGTATCTTTAATTTTCCGAACATGACCTGTATGAGTTTGAATCTTACTAGAGGATATCATTGATAAACGTTCTGTTTTATCAAATGATTTAAAATTACTTGCACTAATATTTACTAACATAATTCACCTCCAACTACTCTCATCATACATAAACCAAACACATTTTTCAATATTTTATTGCTTATTTGACGAAAAAATCGTTAAATAAGCAACAAAATACAATTCAATATGTAAACAATCAACTACCTAATTTTAATAATATCTGCTAACGCCTGCTCTGCTGCTTTCATAGAGGCATATTTAGGCACTGTTCCTTTAATTAAATTACCTAAAATAACATTTGATTTGAGTAATTCATTACGTTCAA
>OGCX01000233.1_pt1 | contig 32020 bp, 22 predicted proteins | sample 1570261 | NCBI WGS metagenome assembly OGCX01 (sample SAMEA2582161, study PRJEB24529) | metagenome | biome: Human gut stool | place: China | collected 2011 | reverse complement strand
GCGTCAGAAAGTGCATCAGTTTCTGAATCACAGTCTGTATCAAACTCAGAATCAGTGTCAGAGAGTGCATCAGTTTCAGAATCACAATCTGCTTCAACTTCAGAATCAGCGTCAGTAAGTGCTTCAATTTCAGCTAGTGAGTCAGCATCATTGAGTGAATCTCGAAGTACAAGTGCGTCAGTTTCGGCTTCTGAATCAGAATCATTAAGTACATCAAGCTCTTTGAGTGCTTCTGTATTTGAAAGTCAGTCTCAAGCCTTCAGTGCTTCAATTTCTGCAATCATTTCAACTGTTGAGTCTATTTCGAACTCTGCTTCAAACTTCATTTCAACAAGTGAATCGATTTCAACATCTAACTCAGCATCATTGAGTGAGTCAGCGTCATTGAGTGCATCTGTTTCAGGCTCACAATCAGTATCTAATTCTGAAAGTACATCTGTAAGTACTTCAATCAGTGAATCACAATCAGTTTCAAATTCTGAGTCTGCATCAACAAGTGCCTCTATCTCAGAATCACAGTCTGTTTCAAACTCAGTCTCTGCGTCAGCCTCAGCGAGTGTCTCTGCATCAGAATCAGCGAGCACATCAGTTTCAGTATCAGAGTCAGCGTCATCAAGTACATCCGCTTCAGTCTCTGTATCAGAATCAGTAAGCGCATCTGAGTCAGCGTCATCAAGTACATCAGTTTCAGTATCAGAGTCAGAATCATCAAGCGTATCTGCATCAGTCTCTGCGTCAGCGTCAGCAAGCACATCAGTTTCTGTATCAGAGTCAGCGTCATCAAGTGCATCTGAATCTGCATCAGCATCAGCGTCATCAAGTGCATCTGAATCTGCATCAGCCTCTGCGTCAGCGTCAGCGAGCGCATCCGCTTCAGTCTCTGCATCAGAATCAGTAAGCGCATCTGAATCTGCATCAGCATCTGCTTCAGCGTCAGCGAGCGCATCCGCTTCAGTCTCTGCATCAGAATCAGCGAGCACATCAGTTTCTGAATCTGCGTCAGCGTCAGCAAGCACATCAGTTTCTGTATCAGAGTCAGCGTCATCAAGTGCATCTGAATCAGCATCAACATCAGCGTCATCAAGTGCATCTGAATCAGCATCAGTCTCTGCGTCAGAATCAACAAGCACATCAGTTTCTGTATCAGAGTCAGAATCATCAAGCGTCTCTGCATCAGTCTCTGCGTCAGCGTCAGCAAGTACATCCGCTTCGGTCTCAGAATCAGTAAGCGCATCTGAATCTGAATCTGCATCAGCATCTGCGTCAGCGTCAGCGAGCGCCTCCGCTTCAGTCTCTGCATCAGAATCAGCGAGCACATCAGTTTCTGTATCAGAGTCAGCATCATTGAGTGAATCACAATCAGCCTCAGTAAGTGCTTCAATTTCTGCAAGTGAGTCTGTATCGTTGAGTGAAGCACAAAGTGCAAGTGTGTCTGCATCAGAATCAGCAAGCACATCAGTTTCTGTATCAGAGTCAGCGTCAGCATCTGCCTCAGCCTCAGCCTCAGCAAGTACATCCGCTTCAGCCTCTGCGTCAGCAAGTACATCCGCTTCAGCATCTGCGTCAGCGAGCGCATCAGCTTCTACATCAGCATTCTTGAGTGCCTCTGAAAGCACAAGTGCTTCAACAAGTATTTCAACATCATTGAGTACTTCAGCAAGTCTTTCAACCTCTGCCTCAACAAGTGCTTCAGTGTCTGCCTCATTGAGTGTCTCAGAATCAACTTCTGAAGTGAAAGATCCTAAGCACAAACGTGGTAGCCAAGCGCTTCCTAAGACTGGTGAGGAAAACTCATCATTGTCAATGGCATTTGGTGCTTTGGCAACTGCAACAGGTCTCGCCTTTCTTGCTAAACGTAAGAAAGATGAAGAAGAAAGTGAAGACTTCTAAGTCTTAGTAAGTTTAATCATTATCTTCTAGCGAGATAATCAAATATCCCCTATCGATTAGAGTGATTTCCTAATTGGTAGGGGATTTTTTTAGTTTGATATTCTAAAAATACAAATGGTTTTAATAAGTCTTAGGGTTACCATTATTATCGTATTTTTAGGGGGATGAAAGAAGTGATTAATCGCTAGAAAGCAATCTTGAAATGAGATTTTTTGCTTAATTTTATGATAAAATTGAAAGGAGTGTTTTAATCAAAATATAAATGGAGTATATATGTTTTTTAGAAGGAATGAAGGTCAATATCGCGAAACCGATCGTGTGACACGGTTTAAATTGGTTAAGTCAGGGAAGCACTGGCTTCGTGCGGCGACGTCGAATTTTGGTCTTTTCAAGGTGCTTAGAGGGGGTGTAGATACACCGTCTGTTGCTGCCCAGCAGGTAGAGGTGGAGGCACCTACCTTTTCAGGTCAGACAGTGCTCAAAGGAGTGCTTGCAACTGGGGCCTTGCTTGGTGGTTCAGTTGCGACTCACGTGGCACATGCGGATGAAATGACTGATCAGCCGATTTTAGAAAGTGAAGCAGGAGCTAAGACTGATCTCTTAGCTGCATCTGATTCTGTTGTTCTTGGAAATTTGGAGTCTGTGTCCAGTGTTCAAGATAGCCAAGTAAATAGTCAAGAGTCATCTGAAACTGTATCAAGTCAGACTTCGGAGGCTTCTTTGAGTGAGTCCTTATCACGCAGCCAATCGGTGTCTGCATCTGAATTAGCTTCTAAATCGACATCCTTGTCATTGAGTGCCTCACTTTCAGCTTCATTAGCTTCTAAGTCGGAATCAGTAAGTCAGACGGATTCTTCTGCTCACAGTCAGTCTGAGAGTGCGCTTGGAAAAACTTCAGAGCATAGCGCAAGTGCCTCTGTTCAGTCAGTTAGCAAGAGTGATAGTAGTAGTGACTCTAAAGTGGGGATGACTCTTGTCAGCTCGGAGTCAACCTTATTAAAGGCTTCCTTGACATCCGAAGTTCAAACGAATCGCCAATTGTCAGAAACGGCGACTGGTCTGCTAGCTGCCTCAGTTGTGGCAGATGCTGAGCGTTTAGAACAAGAAAAGCGTCTCAAAGATTTAGCCTTAGACATTTATACCTATAAAGCTCAAGCTGTTGATTTGCCAAATACGGATGCTGCTATTCTCAAGGGAGCTAAAGCCCTGGATGCCATTCGTGTTAGTCTGGCTGATCGTGACAGTGATGTGACGCCTACGATTGCTCAGGCTCGTCAGGCGAGAAATAGTCTTGCCAATGCGGTTCTTCGCGCGACATCTGGTCAACGTGATCCTCGTAATGGTTCTCGAATTGATGCTAATAGTAACCTCCGTGCACCCCAGTATAATTTAGGGCTAGCTAACAATGCCTTGATTTCTGTTTATAACTCTGACTATATCAATCAGGCTTATAATGTTGTTGAAACCGTTCCTACACGAAATAGTATTAAAAGCATTGGCTACGCTTCTGGTAGTGATCGTGTGAATGGGATTAACGTGCCTCAGACCTCTGCATTGAAAAATAGTGCAGTGGCCTTTAATATTGTGGGGACTGTTGGGCAGACAGAGGTCGTAACGCCTGGGAAAATTTATAATGTTTCTTTTGTAGTGACTAATACGGCTAAGCAGTCAGTGACACGTACGCTTCGTATTCAGGTTTTGCCACAAAATGATGGTATTCGTAATCCGATTACGGCGGTGACAACAAGTACTTTTGTTAATGACACAAGTAGTCTCGCTCAGGCTGAAAAAGATAAGGTTTGGGAAGCGTTTAAGACTGCTAACCCAAATATTGCTACTTCAAAGGACTTTAAATCTTATTCCGTTTCATCATCTGGTGTGGTAACCATTACTTATAAAGATAACACCACTAATGATGTGACGGCTCCAGTGAAGCGACTAGCAGCACCAACCGTTGAAACGAGATTATTGGACAAGGCTTACACACAGACGCCTGTAACGGTGACGGGAGCTGAGCCAGGTTCCACAGTCGTTCTATACAATAATGACGACGAAGTGGGAACAGCAGTGGCAGATGCTTCAGGTCAAGCGATTGTGACGCCGACTGTTAAGTTACAAACGGGTGGTGTAACAGCCAAAGCTCGCATCATGTATGGTGATTATGCGGTGTATTCAGATGCTAGCAATTCCGTGGCTGTAACGGACGGAACGCGTCCTGAAGTGACGGCCAAGTTGACTGTAGATGGTGTGGAACCTAAGTCAACGCCTCTCGAAGGCGGTGGGAAAAACTATACCCTCTATGCTGGTGATGATGCTGTTTTGACTTTCACAGCTACAGATGATAGTGGCAAGCTTAAAGAAATGAAAGTTGTTGCAAGAGCCGATTTGAATGACAATGCCTTGAACGGCAATTTCTTTGGTAGCAGTCAGTACGGAACTGGTAATATTGCACCGATTACGGGAGATATCACAGCAACGACTGACAATCCTGCAACCATCACAACGACCATTCATTTGAAGGATGACCTTTATCATTCTTTCCGAAACACATGGCAACGTAATGTTGCTGCTATTGACAATGCATCAAATATGAACCGTCCAAATGGCTTGGGTGAGATTCGTATTACTCAGGGTCGCTTGTCAGATCGTACACCGGGTGTGGCGCCGACAAGCACTATTCAGGTGACCAGCCTGACTGCCCTAACAGACGCAGATAAGAGTAAGATTATTGCGACAGTGTCTGCCTTGAATCCAGAGGTCGCCAACCGTATTAAGTCTTATACGGTTAATAGTGATGGTACGGTAACGATTACTTATAAAGATAGTACGACGAATGTTGTGACGGTGAAATTGTCGGATAGTGATTACAGCCAGTCAGTGTCGCAAAGTGTCAGTCAGTCTAAGCAGGAATCGATTTCTCAAAGTCGAAGTGAGTCTGTTAAGCAATCTGCATCGACCAGCCTTTCATTGAGCACGGTAGCCTCAAAAAGTGTCTCGAGTTCTTTGAGTGAATCTTTGAAGACAAGCCAATCTCGAAGTCAATCCGCTTCAACGAGTGCATCTTTGAGTACCGTGAAATCGGCGAGCGTTTCAAGTTCCTTGAGTGAGTCCTTGAAGACCAGCGTATCACAAAGTGAATCTGCTTCAACGAGTTCATCTTTGAGTACCGTGAAATCAGCGAGTGTTTCAAGTTCCTTGAGTGAGTCCTTGAAGACCAGCGTTTCACAAAGTCAGTCAGCCTCAACGAGTGCGTCTTTGAGTGCTGAGAAATCAGCGAGTGTTTCAAGTTCCTTGAGCGAGTCCTTGAAGACCAGCGTTTCACAAAGTCAGTCAGCCTCAACGAGTGCGTCTTTGAGTGCTGAGAAATCAGCGAGTGTCTCAAGTTCTTTGAGTGAGTCCTTGAAGACTAGCGTTTCGCAAAGTGAATCTGCTTCAACAAGTGCGTCTTTGAGTACTGTGAAATCAGCGAGTGTCTCAAGTTCTTTGAGTGAGTCCTTGAAGACAAGTCTCTCACAAAGTGAATCCGCTTCAACAAGTGCGTCTTTGAGTACTGAGAAATCAGCGAGCGTTTCAAGTTCCTTGAGTGAGTCCTTGAAGACGAGTGTTTCGCAAAGTCAGTCAGCCTCAACGAGTGCGTCTTTGAGTACCGTGACATCAGCGAGTGTTTCAAGCTCCTTGAGTGATTCCTTGAAGACGAGCGTTTCACAAAGTGAATCAGCATCAGCGAGTGCATCTTTGAGTGCCGTGAATTCTGAGAGTGTTTCGAGTTCATTAAGTGAGTCCGTTTCAACAAAGTTGTCTGTGTCTGAATCACAATCAGTCTCAAATTCTGAGTCAGCCTCTGTAAGTGAATCAGTATCAGAATCACAGTCTGTCTCAAACTCCGAGTCAGCTTCAGAGAGTGAATCAACGTCAACATCACAGTCTGAATCAAACTCAGAGTCAGCGTCAGAAAGTGCGTCAGTTTCAGAATCACAATCAGTCTCAAATTCAGAATCAGCCTTAGAAAGTACGTCAGTGTCTGAGTCACAGTCTGTTTCAACCTCAGAGTCAGCGTCAGTCAGTGCGTCAATTTCAGAATCACAGTCTGTCTCAAACTCAGAATCCGCTTCAGAGAGTGCGTCAGTATCAGAATCACAATCGGTTTCAAACTCAGAGTCAGCGTCAGTCAGTGCGTCAATTTCAGAATCACAGTCTGTCTCAAACTCAGAATCCGCTTCAGAGAGTGCGTCAGTATCAGAATCACAGTCTGTCTCAAACTCAGAGTCAGCGTCAGTCAGTGCGTCAATTTCAGAATCGCAGTCTGTCTCAAACTCAGAATCAGCGTCAGAAAGTGCTTCTGTATCAGAATCACAATCGGTTTCAAACTTAGAGTCAGCCTCAGAGAGCGAGTCGACGTCAGCTTCACAATCCGAATCAAATTCAGTCTCTGCTTCAGTAAGTGAATCAATTTCAGAATCACAATCAGTGTCTAATTCCGAATCAGCCTCAGTAAGTGAATCAGTTTCAGAATCACAGTCTGAATCAAATTCCGAGTCAGCATCAGTAAGTGAATCAGTCTCAGAATCACAATCAGTGTCTAACTCAGAATCAGCATCAGAGAGTACATCAGTAAGCGAATCACAATCTGTATCAAATTCAGAATCAGCCTCAGTAAGTGCGTCAGTTTCTGAATCACAGTCCGCTTCAACTTCCGAATCAGCGTCAGTAAGTGAATCCATTTCAGAATCACAGTCTGCTTCAAACTCAGAATCAGCGTCAGTAAGTGAATCCATTTCAGAATCACAATCAGTGTCTAATTCCGAATCAGCTTCAGAGAGTGCGTCAGTTTCAGAATCACAGTCTGAATCAAACTCAGAATCAGCGTCAGAAAGTGCTTCTGTATCAGAATCACAATCTGCATCAAACTCAGAATCAGCATCAACAAGTGCGTCTGTCTCAGAATCACAGTCTGTATCTAATTCAGAATCAGCGTCAGTAAGTGAATCAATTTCAGAATCACAGTCAGTTTCAACTTCAGAGTCAGCATCAGTAAGTGAATCAGTTTCAGAATCACAATCAGTGTCTAACTCAGAATCAGCGTCAGAGAGTGCATCAGTTTCAGAATCACAGTCTGTTTCAACCTCAGAATCAGCGTCAGAAAGTGCGTCAATTTCTGAGTCTCAGTCTGTATCAAATTCAGGATCAGCGTCAGAAAGTGCCTCAGTTTCTGAGTCGCAGTCAGTGTCAACCTCAGAATCAGCGTCAGAGAGTGCGTCAGTTTCAGAATCACAGTCTGCTTCAACCTCAGAATCAACGTCAGTAAGTGAATCCATTTCAGCATCACAATCAGTCTCTAATTCAGAATCAGCCTCAGAGAGTGCCTCAGTTTCTGAATCACAGTCTGCTTCAACCTCAGAGTCAGCTTCAGAAAGTGCGTCAGTTTCAGAATCACAGTCTGCTTCAAACTCAGAATCAGCTTCATTAAGTGCTTCAATTTCAGTTAGTGAGTCTGCATCATTGAGTGAATCACAGAGCACAAGTTCCTCAATCTCGACTTCAGAGTCAGAATCATTGAGTACGTCAAGCTCATTGAGTGCTTCTGCATTTGAAAGCCAGTCTCAAGCCTTTAGTGCTTCAATTTCTGCGATTATTTCAACTGTTGAATCTATTTCGAACTCAGCTTCAAGCTTCATTTCAGCTAGTGAGTCGCTTTCGACATCTAACTCAGCATCATTGGGTGAGTCGGCGTCATTGAGTACATCTGTTTCAGGATCACAATCAGTTTCTAATTCCGAGTCTGCCTCAGAGAGTGCATCGGTGTCTGAATCACAGTCTGTCTCAAACTCCGAGTCAGCGTCAGTAAGTGCTTCAATCTCAGAATCACAATCAGTCTCTAATTCCGAGTCAGCATCAGAGAGTGCATCTGCGTCAGCCTCAGCGAGCACCTCCGCTTCAGTATCAGAGTCAGCATCTACATCAGCATTCTTGAGTGCCTCTGAAAGCACAAGTATTTCAACTTCGTTGAGTATATCAGCAAGTCTTTCAGCCTCAACAAGTGTATTTGAGTCATTGTCTGCGTCCGCTTCAGCATTAGCCTCAGAGTCAACTTCTGTAAGTACCTCAATTTCAGAGTCAGCATCAACAAGTGCGTCTGTATTAGAATCACAGTCTGTTTCAACCTCAGTTTCTGCGTCAGTCTCATCCAGCGTCTCAGCTTCAGCAAGTGCATCTGAGTCAGCCTCTGCCTCAGTATCGACTTCAGTAAGTGTCTCAATTTCCGAGTCACAATCAGTATCGAACTCAGAATCAGTTTCAGCGAGTGCCTCAGTGTCTGAATCAGAATCTGTTTCAAACTCAGTATCACTGAGTGAGTCACTTTCAGAAAGTTCTTCAATTTCTACAAGTGAGTCTGTATCGTTGAGCGAATCGCAGAGTGCAAGTGCATCTGCCTCAGAATCCGCTTCATCAAGCGTTTCAGTCTCAGAGTCCGCTTCTACATCGGCATTCTTGAGTGCCTCTGGAAGCACAAGTGCTTCAACAAGTATTGCAACATCATTGAGTACCTTAGCAAGTCTTTCAGCCTCAACAAGTGTATCTGAGTCATTGTCTACATCAGCATCAGCAAGTACATCTGCCTCAGAGTCAACTTCAGTAAGTGTCTCAATTTCCGAGTCGCAGTCAGTATCGAACTTAGAGTCAGTTTCAGCGAGTGTGTCTGTGTCTGAATCACAATCAGTGTCTAATTCAGTATCAGCCTCATTAAGTGCTTCAATTTCAGCTAGTGAATCGCTTTCGACATCTAACTCAGCATCGTTGAGTGAGTTGCAAAGTGCAAGTACATCTGTGTCAGTCTCATCCAGCGTATCAGTTTCAGCAAGCTCATCAGAGTCAGCCTCTGCCTCAGTATCAACTTCAGAGTCGCAATCAGTATCGAACTCAGAGTCCGTTTCAGCGAGTGCGTCTGTGTCTGAATCACAATCAGTGTCTAATTCAGCATCAGCCTCAGTAAGTTCTTCGATTTCTACAAGTGAGTCTGTATCGTTGAGCGAATCGCAAAGCACAAGCACCTCAACAAGTATCTCAACTTCATTGAGTACATCAGCAAGTCTTTCAGCCTTTGCATCAACAAGTGCTTCAGTCTCTGTTTCAGAATCAACTTCTGAAGTGAGAGATCCTAAGCACAAACGTGGTAGACAAGCGCTTCCGAAGACTGGTGAGGAAAACTCATCATTAGGTATGGCCTTGGGTGCTTTGGCAACTGCAACTGGTCTTGGATTTCTTGCCAAACGTAAGAAAAATGAAGAATAGGACGAAGATTATTCGTATTTTAGGATTGTAATAGTCTTTGCAATGCTTAGATAAGCACAATAAAAACACCTTCATGTTAGCTAACCATTCTAGCTAGGAGGTGTTTTTTTGATTTGGAGATGTTGTGAAAGTTTCAAAATGGAACTGACTTTTTGAAATACTAATGACTACATAAAAATAAGAGACCACTTGAACATGGTCTCTTATTTGTTGTCTTGCTCATTATCTTGTTTAAACATCACAGTTCCCACTGTTACAAGAATAGTCAACAGAATCGGTACAACTCGAAAAACTCCCCAGTCAGGGTCATAGGCCAAAAAAATTGAGACTAGGTAAAAAATAACACTAGTGTATAGAAAGTTTTTATTACCTTTTTTACGTCCTATTCTTGTTAAAATAGTTGCAATAATAAAACTAATCAAATTAGGTGCTAGGAAAATCATTATAACTATTCCCCAAGGATTTGACAGTCCTAAGAGCAAAAATAAGGCAAGATAAACGATAGCTAAATAAAAGGCGACTGCAAGGAGAATAGAAGCAACCCTGTTGTCTGGAGAATTATTCTTAATGAGCTCTTGATTATTGAACTCTTGACCAGGCTTAGCCTTATCTTGGCTTGTGTCCAAGTTTGTATGTTGTACTGACATCTTTCTCACCTACCCCTCTATTTGTTTCTAAATAGTTTAACTCTTTTCACCTTTATTTTACTCCTTTTTCCTTGTTTTCAGCAGGGTAGATAGGCATTTGAACTATTTGTTATGATGATTTGTCGCTCTACAATCTAGTTTCTGTTCCCTTCGTTTTTGATGGAAAAGAGTATTTTTAATTAGCACTAGAGTAACCAAACTTGCCCCTCTGGCACCTCAGTAAGTAATGAATGGCTTAGATAGTTAGAATTTAGATTTTGTATGAGAAGATAGTCTAAAAAAGACCCTATTTTAACAGACCTAATGGTTTGGTAAGGATAGTATTTTTTGTCGCTTTGAGAGAGGTGCCTTAAGGATTTTGTGAATTTTCATTAGATTTCCTTGTAATCCCATTAAAAGGAGGTCTTATCAATAATCATTCTAAATAGCCATAGAGTGTCAGTTATCTGTTTCTCAACGAACTAAAATGAGCATGTCTATAATTATAAACACTCATTTAAAACTAATGTTATTAAAACAACAAAAGGACTTTTCTAAAAATTATGAAAATTTATCGAATCTTATTGAAAAAAAGCTTTCAATGATTTAGAATGAAGCTATAAATGGGAAAAAGGAGTCTTTTTATTATGGACAAAAAAGTACATTATAAAATGCACAAAGTTAAGAAACAATGGGTAACCATCGCAGTTACAGGGATGTCGCTCGGTGCAGTCTCAGCGGTTTCTTTAGGAACTAACGACGGTGTCGTTCAGGCCGACGAACACACGGATGCTACTGTAGCCATCCCCGATATTACTGTTGATACGGGTACTGTATCTAACGATACAACGGCTGCTCAGGATCCAACTACAGCAGTTGCAACGACAAATGATGTCACAACTGACCAAGCAGCTCCAACAGCAACCTTCGATTTGACAACTGATACTACAAATACAGTTGCAGCGAATGCTGTTGATACGGCAGCGACAGTCGGTACTGATCGTGCGGCAACTACAACAGATACAACAGCAACCAATGATACAGCTGTTGATACGACAAATAACAACACTACAACTGACACAACAACAGTTACTGATCGCGCAGCGACACGTGAACGTCGTGCGACTGGTGCTCGACGTGGTCCTACAGGAGGCCGTCGTGCTACCCCAGTTAACGGCAATACTAACAATGCCAACAATACTGTCACAGTAGTAAACAACGACCTTCCAGCAACTAACAATGTCGTAACTGATGGTCCAAGTCACATCAAAACAATTGATGGAAAACAATACTACGTTGAAGATGACGGCACTATTCGTAAGAACTATGTCCTTGAACGTAACGGCGGAAGCCAATACTTCAACGCTGAAACTGGTGAATTGTCTAACCAAAAAGAATACCGTTTCGACAAGAACGGTGGAACAGGTTCATCAGCTGATAGCACAAACACAAACGTTACTGTAAATGGTGATAAAAATGCCTTTTATGGTACAACTGATAAAGATATCGAACTTGTTGATGGTTACTTCACTGCCAACACATGGTACCGTCCAAAAGAAATCTTGAAAGATGGTAAAGAGTGGACTGCTTCAACTGAAAATGACAAACGTCCATTGCTTACAGTTTGGTGGCCAAGCAAGGCTATCCAAGCGAGCTACCTCAACTACATGAAGGAGCAAGGTCTCGGTACCAATCAGACCTATACGTCATTCAGCTCACAAACCCAAATGGACCAAGCAGCGCTTGAAGTTCAAAAACGTATTGAAGAACGTATTGCGCGTGAAGGTAACACTGACTGGTTGCGTACAACTATCAAAAATTTCGTGAAGACCCAACCAGGTTGGAATTCAACTTCTGAAAATCTTGATAATAGTGACCACTTGCAAGGTGGTGCCCTTCTCTATAACAACGATAGTCGTACAAGTCATGCTAACTCTGACTATCGTCTCTTGAACCGCACACCAACTAGCCAAACAGGTAAACACAATCCTAAGTATACTAAGGATACAAGTAACGGTGGTTTCGAGTTCTTGTTGGCTAATGATATCGACAACTCAAACCCAGCGGTTCAAGCTGAGCAGTTGAACTGGCTCCACTACATCATGAACATCGGTACTATCACTGGTGGTTCTGAAGATGAAAACTTTGATGGTGTTCGTGTCGATGCCGTGGATAATGTCAATGCTGACCTTCTCCAAATTGCTTCAGATTACTTCAAAGCTAAGTATGGTTCTGATCAAAGCCAAGAACAAGCTATTAAGCACTTGTCTATCTTGGAAGCATGGTCTCACAATGATGCCTACTACAATGAAGACACCAAAGGTGCTCAATTGCCAATGGATGACCCTATGCACTTGGCATTGGTATATTCACTCTTGCGTCCAATTGGTAACCGTTCAGGAGTTGAACCACTCATTTCAAATAGTTTAAATGACCGTTCTGAAAGTGGTAAAAACTCTAAACGTATGGCTAACTACTCATTTGTTCGTGCCCACGATTCAGAGGTACAATCAATCATTGGTCAAATCATCAAAAATGAAATCAACCCTCAATCAACAGGGAATACCTTCACTCTTGATGAAATGAAGAAAGCCTTTGAAATCTACAACAGAGACATGCGTAGTGCCAACAAGCAATACACACAATATAACATCCCATCAGCATATGCCTTGATGCTTACACATAAGGACACTGTGCCACGTGTTTACTATGGAGACATGTACACAGATGATGGTCAATATATGGCTAAAAAATCACCATATTATGATGCTATTGAAACCCTCTTGAAAGGCCGTATCCGCTATGCAGCTGGCGGTCAAGATATGAAGGTTAACTACATCGGTTATGGTAATACTAATGGTTGGGATGCTGCAGGTGTCTTGACATCTGTACGTTATGGTACAGGGGCTAACAGTGCTTCTGATGCTGGTACAGCAGAAACACGCAACCAAGGTATGGCAGTTATCGTTTCAAACCAACCAGCCCTTCGTTTGACAAGCAACTTGACAATTAACATGGGTGCGGCTCACCGTAACCAAGCTTATCGTCCATTGCTTTTGACAACAAACGATGGTGTGGCTACTTACTTGAATGATAGCGATGCTAACGGCATTGTCAAATACACTGATGGTAACGGTAATTTGACATTTAATGCAAACGAAATCCGTGGTATCCGTAATCCTCAAGTTGATGGTTACCTTGCTGTTTGGGTGCCAGTAGGTGCTTCTGAAAATCAAGACGTGCGTGTAGCACCAAGTAAAGAAAAGAACAGCAGTGGTTTGGTTTACGAATCAAATGCTGCCCTTGATTCACAAGTTATCTACGAAGGTTTCTCTAACTTCCAAGACTTCGTCCAAAATCCATCACAATACACTAATAAGAAGATTGCTGAAAATGCAAACCTCTTCAAATCATGGGGTATCACATCATTCGAATTTGCACCACAGTACGTTTCAAGTGATGACGGTAGCTTCCTTGACTCAGTCATCCAAAATGGTTATGCCTTTACAGACCGTTATGATATTGGTATGAGTAAGGACAACAAGTACGGTTCATTGGCTGACTTGAAAGCAGCTCTTAAATCACTCCACGCTGTAGGTATCTCAGCGATTGCTGACTGGGTTCCAGACCAAATCTACAACCTTCCAGGTGACGAAGTAGTTACTGCAACTCGTGTTAATAACTATGGTGAAACTAAAGATGGCGCAATCATCAACCACAGCCTCTATGCCGCTAAAACACGTACCTTTGGTAATGACTACCAAGGTAAATATGGTGGTGCCTTCCTTGATGAATTGAAACGTCTCTACCCACAAATCTTTGACCGTGTTCAAATCTCTAACGGTAAACGCATGACTACTGACGAGAAGATTACGAAGTGGTCTGCGAAGTACATGAATGGTACTAACATTCTTGACCGTGGTTCAGAGTACGTGCTTAAGAATGGTCTCAACGGTTACTACGGTACAAATGGTGGTAAGGTTAGCCTTCCAAAAGTTGTCGGAAGCAACCAATCAACTAATGGTGATAACCAAAACGGTGATGGTAGTGGTAAGTTTGAAAAACGTCTCTTCTCTGTAAGATACCGTTATAACAATGGTCAATATGCTAAGAATGCCTTCATCAAAGATAACGACGGAAATGTCTACTACTTTGATAATACAGGCCGTATGGCAATCGGTGAAAAGACTATCGATGGTAAACAATACTTCTTCCTCGCTAATGGGGTGCAATTGCGTGATGGTTACCGTCAAAACCGTAGAGGTCAAGTATTCTACTACGACCAAAACGGTGTCTTGAATGCAAACGGTAAACAAGATCCAAAACCAGATAACAACAATAACAATACATCAGGCCGCAACCAATTCGTACAAATTGGTAATAACGTTTGGGCATACTACGATGGTAATGGTAAACGTGTGACAGGTCACCAAAACATCAATGGTCAAGAACTCTTCTTCGATAACAATGGTGTCCAAGTTAAAGGGCGTACTGTTAACGAGAATGGAACAATCCGTTACTATGATGCAAACTCAGGTGAAATGGCTCGCAACCGTTTTGTTGAAATTGAACCAGGTGTTTGGGCTTACTTCAATAATGATGGAGCAGCCGTAAAAGGTTCACAAAATATCAATGGTCAAAACCTCTACTTTGATCAAAATGGTCGTCAAGTGAAAGGTGCTTTGGCTAATGTTGATGGCAACCTTCGTTACTATGATGTAAACTCAGGTGAGCTTTACCGTAATCAATTCCATGAAATCGATGGTAGCTGGTATTACTTCGATGGTAATGGTAATGCTGTCAAAGGCATGGTTACTATCAACGGACAAAACCTCCTCTTTGATAACAATGGTAAACAAATCAAAGGTCATTTGGTTCGTGTGAACGGCGTTGTTCGTTACTATGATCCAAATTCAGGTGAGATGGCTGTTAACCGTTGGGTTGAAGTGAGTCCAGGATGGTGGGTTTACTTTGATGCTCAAGGCCGAGGACAAATCTAATCGTTTCCAAACTGTATGAACCGAGACAACAGTCTCGGTTTTTATGGCGTAACTGGGTTTCAGTAAAGACTTAGATGTGGACTGTGAATAGTCATTTAAACCTTTTCTTGGATGAGTTGTGAAATGCCTATGACTATTTGGTGCCCAGTATGACAGCAAAATAGCCTAATCTCAATGACTATTATTAATGCACAATTTAATACGAGAAAGCTTTAAAATTAGGGATTTTCATTAAATGGTTCCAATCTATTGACGAAGCGTCAAAGTCAATCTATACTAGGAGTAATACCAGTTATTTATTGGCATCCCTAGTCGAGGACTAGTCGCAGGCTTGGCCTGTGTCATTCCTAATAGGCCATTTCTTTAACAAATACAGTAAGGCTCTAGCCATTCAAAGATGAGAAGTAGTTGTGATAGTTTATAGTGTATTTCTTATGAGAGTGTCTTTAGGGAGAGAAAACTCCATTAAAGACTCATCATTTAAGTTATCGGGGTAATCTCATTTTGATGTCACTTTCATAAACTACTTGATAGATATTGCACATTAAAGCACTATTTTTTCACTTAGGGGTTAAAATGATTAAAGTTCTTACACCTTACTTGTAAAAATTCGATTCTCGTATTATAGTATATATAAGAGATATCAAAAATTTTAATCTTTGATAAGAACTTGTTAGCTTCTCCGAGGGAAAATGAAATCTTAATAGAAAAGATTTCCATGAGAACTTAGCAAGTATAGGATTTTATTTCTCATAAAAAGAAGAAAGGGGGAGTATTTTTGAGAGCCTATAGGGAAGATGCGACTGAAGCAGCAGCAAGAACTGCTGAAGAGCATATTGCACATAAATCAGCGGACTCTGATTTGGTTGATACTATAGATCTTTCTAAATTATTGACTAACCCAAAAAGTCGCTCTGACCACAGTGCCCCCTCTCCATTAGATTTTGCTAGAGCTGACGAAGCCCTCTTTGATAATCATGCCCAATCGGAAACCGTGAGGATTCCATCAAAGCAAGAGATTATTTTTCAAGGAGCGGATTCTAAAACTCCAGACCCTGAAGTCATGGAAAATCATGTTTTTACGGGGACTAGAGATAGGAAGACTGGCTTAATCGAATGGGACAAGGACAGTTATACCTATCCTAAGATATCGGTACCAGTTGTCCAGGGCTATTTCGCTGATCAAAAAGAAGCGGGTTTTAACGTTGTCACACCCTATGTGCCAACGGTAACGGAACATGTGACCTATAGGAAATTGGGACGCATTATCCCTGTGACAGAAGATGGGGAATATATTCCAGGTGCTTTGACTAAGCAGTATAACAATAACAAAAAAGATCCACGAAAGGCGGGTGAGACAGCAACACCAGCTGTTCAAGATTATATGACAGATATTAAAAGTGTAGTACCGAACAAACCAGGAGGGGATACTCCGGTTGTGTATCGTAAAATTTTCAAGAAAGCCAGCATCACTTATATTGATGAAACTACCGGTGCTTACTTGGTTAGTGACCAGTTGACCGGGGAATTGGGTGAAGCGATTGAATACGGAACAGCAACACGTATCAAGACTTTCAAGGACATGGGATATGACTTGATTCAGGACGAATTCCCTAAAGATGCCATTTTTGATGACAAGGATATTGATGATCAAGAGTGGTTTGTCCTCTTGCAACACGATGTTGCCAAGGTAGGGCCTGATCATGAACAAGTCCCAGATACTCCAATCAATCCTAATAATCCAGATGGACCTAAGTGGCCATCTAAGTATGCTTACGAGAAAGAAGTAAGCTTCACAGTCTTTTACAAGAGTACAGATGGCAATGCGGATTTACCGGATGCCGATGTGCAAAAGGCTTATTGGGTCCGTACCCTTACCTTTGACAAGGTCACAGGTGAGCTTGTTGACGAGACAGAATGGTCACCAAACAAGACCAAGTATTATGACATCTATGCTCCAGTTGTTTTAGGCTATTTTGCTGATAGAGTAGAAGTAAAAGGTAGAGAGGTTACTGAAGATAACATCGAAGAAACCATTACCTACGTTCCACTTGGTAAGATTATTCCTATTGATGCAAATGGACGCTTGATTCCAAACGTTCCAACGCCAACCTTCAACAACGATGCCAATAACCCAACTAAGGTTAGTGAGACACTTGTTCCTCACATTCCGGGTTACCGTCCAATGCAACAAAGTGTCATGCCTGAGAGCTTGACAGACGATATTCTTGTTGAGTACGCTCCAATCCTTGAAGATGTAACGCAACCAACCTTGCAAACGGTCTTCTTCAAAGGAGCTGGCGAAGCAACACCGTCTGTTAATATCCAGTCAGACTTCACCTTCACTGGTCAATATAACCAAGCAGAAGACACTTACACTTGGGATCAAGACAGCTATACCTTTGCTAAGGTTAATGTCCCAGTTATCGAAGGTTACTATGCGGACAAGGCAGTGGCTGGTATGCAGGTTGTTACACCTGATAAACCAGAAGCCACAGACAGTGTTGTCTATAAAGAACTCGGTAAGATTATCCCTGTTGATACCTTTGGTAATCCAATCGCGGATGCAGAACCAGTTCATTATGCTAATGATCCTCAAGATGCTACGCAAGTTATTGAAACACCAGCACCACAGGTTGCCGGCTACCAGGCTGAAAGTGAATTGGTATTGCCAATTGACCTCAGCATGGACCAAACCTTGGTTTACGAACCAATCTTGGATGATATCACACAAGATACGAAACAAACGGTTACCTTCCAAGGTGCAGGCTACAAAGATCCAGTTATCAACATTCAAGATAGCTTCAGCTTCCACGGTAAGTTTAACCAAGTGGAACAAACAAGCACTTGGGATCAAGAAAGCTTCACTTATGATGTTGTAGAAGTTCCAGTAGTTGAAGGCTTCTATGCAGATAAACGTCAAGCTGGTGGTCTTGAAGTTCGCCCAGACCTTCCAGAAGTGGAAGATACTGTTACTTACACAGAACTTGGTAAGATTATTCCAGTAGATGAGTATGGTACACCAATCGAAAATGCACCTACTCCAAGCTACAACAACGATCCTGAAGATCCAACCATGGCTATGGAAACAGTCGTTCCAGATGTTCTTGGTTACATTTCTGAAAAGGCCTTTATTACTCCAGAGCACCCAGGTCAAGATACCAACGTGGTTTATGCTAAGGATGAGCAAAAAGCTATTATTCTTTACATGAATGAGCTTGATAAGTCAGAATTGACTCGTGATGTTGTTGTCGGAAGCTCAGGTGAGAAGATTGACTACTCTACTGATGAACAAATCGCAAACTTGCTCAAACAAGGTTATGAACTTGTCAACGATGGTTATGCAGAAGCCTTTGACCACACTTACAATGGTGACTCTGACTTTGACCAAGTCTTCGAAGTGGTTCTTCGTGAACGTTTGGTTCTTATCGACCCAGATATGCCAGCACCAGTTGCAGGTGAAGTCGTAGATCCAAATGATGTGAATAGCCCAGTTTGGCCAAATAGCGTAGAGATGCTTGAAAACCGTGCCGATGTGACACGTACCATCCAGTATGTCTTCGAAGAAGGTGGTTTGGCTAGCGACGACTACGTTGAAGTTCTTGATTTCAAACGTTTGGCTAATGTTAACCTTGTGACAGGTGCTATCAATTATGAAGCATGGTCAAGTACTCAAGCTGGCTTCTCAGCTGTTCCTTCACCAGAGGTTGTCGGATTCACACCAGACCGTATAGAAGTCGCTGAAATGACAGATGTTTCTGTGGAAACTCCTGAAATCATGGAAGTGGTTACTTACCTCAAGGATGCTCAGAAAGCTACAGTCACTTATGTTGACGGTACAACTCGTAAGAAACTTGAAGTGGTCGACTTGCTTGGTAAATCAGGTGAAGTGATTGAATACTCAACAATCGAACGTATCAAGTACTATAGCGACCGTGGTTATACTCTTCTTGCTGATGGCTTCACAAACGGCGTTATCTTTGATGGCGATTCTCATGTTGACCAAAACTTCATGGTTACCCTTCGTCATGGTACCGTTCAAGTAGGTCCAGATAACATCCAAGAAGCTGGTACACCAATCAACCCAGCAAATCCTGATGGTGCCAAATGGCCAGAACGCGAAAGCTACATCAAAGACGTAACCTTCACAGTTCTCTACACATCTAGCGATGGACAAGCAGAACTTCCTGCCAATAACATCCAAACTGCTCAATGGACACGTAGCTTGACTATTGATAAGGTTACAGGTGAAGAGCTTGGTTCAAGCTACTGGACTTCAAATAAAGGTCAGTTTGAAACAGTTATCACCCCTGAAGTAGAAGGCTACAGTGCTGATAAGGACAAGGTTGAAGGTAAGACAGTAGGTCAACGTAACCTTGAGGAAACCGTTGTTTATATCCCATTAACAGGCGATATCAATGGTAAACCTAAGGAAGACAAGGCAGACGATATCGTTGTTGAAGAAATCCAAGACCTAGAAGTTCTCGACCAAGTCGAAGAGCAAGTGGAATCTCATGATGGACCAGTTACTTATGGACCAGGCGATGACTTTGAAGCACCTGTTTCAAGTCAAGCTGAGGGTAAAGGCTCTAAACACAAGATGCCAATTAATCTCTCAAATGAGGAAGAAGCAAGTAAAGGTAAGATTGAAGAAACCATCAATATCGCTGGCTTCACCGTATCGGTAACAGGTCTAGGACTTGGCCGCAACGGACGTAAAAAGAAAAATAAAAAAGATCACAAAGATCAAAAGGACAAATAATATAAAGCCCTGAATGACTCAGGCATGCCCAGACAGAAAGAAAATCTCAAGTTGCTTAGTGCACTTGGGATTTTTTTGTGGATTACCTAACCGAGGTCTGTGGAAACTAAGTATTTTAAACGTAAAAGAAGGTGTCGAACATACGCTGGTATTGATAAAATTGATGATAAAAACTATAATCTAGTTACAAGAGCTATGCACTTAAATGCTCATTCCATAATTGTTAATGTCTAGTTTTTCAACTTGTCGCTTGTTATAAAAAGAGGTACTATGTCTATTTCGTTTACTTATTGTGGCGTTGCATGTGGCGTCATCTCTATTGATAATCAATTTTTTATCGGAATTGATCCTGATTTATCACCTAAGGGAACATCAGTTCAGTTTAAAGGATTTGTCTCCGAGAAACAAACTGATGTTTATAAGGATGAGTCTCTTCTTAGCAAAGTTGATGTATGGCTAATTACTCATGGGCATCAAGATCATTTGGATGATGTAGGGAAAGATTATCTGAAAGAGAAGACGGTCATTTCTCCTAATAGGAAAATTTTAGATGGGGTGCCATGTTTAAATAATAGTGTTTTAAGATGGGGAGAAGAACAAGCATTTCAAGTCGCTGACTATTGTATCACCATAAAAGCATTACCGGCTTATCATGCCAGTAATTACATCATGCGAAAGATAGTTGGTAAGGTAAATGGCTATCAACTAACAATCACCAGTTCGTCAGAAACTAAAGTCATTTATTTTACCGGTGATACTGTTTTGTACCCAGACTTAACCCAAAATGTCCCTAAAAATATAGATGCTATTTTTGCTAATTTAGGCGCTGTAAAATCAGGTTCTTTTGGTGGACCATTTACCATGGACTTAAAAATGTTAAACCGAATGAATGACCTCCTTCAACCTAAAAGGATTTATCCCATTCATATTGATGATTATAGTCATTACAAGACAACTAAAAAAGAAGTTGAATCAGCAGGTTATAGGGGTTTAGCTGTTGGTGAGACCATCGATATATAAATAAGTCGAATAAAGACTTTACATACTTTTGTATGGGAGTTTTGCGCCACAAAAGCAAATTAGCCTTTCCTTGGTAATGAGGGTATGATGGTTCAGGATAATCAAGTTTTGCTTGAATCTCTATATGAGTGTCAGTTTCAAAAATAAGTGAAATCTTGATATTTTGGTCTTTAATTCCGATTAATTCTGTGGTATTCTTAATAAGTCTCATAAGTTCTTCCTAATGATGGTTTGGTCGCTTTTCATTATAGTTCTTATGGGACTTTTTGTGTACACTCAAAAAGCTCTGTAATCTCTACAATGGTTTTACCCACTACAGAAATTATAGAGTCAAAGAAAATCTCAAGTTGCTTAACGCACTTGGGATTTTTTTGTGGATTGTTTCTTATCTAAAATAAGATGTTTAAAGACTATCTCAGAACATTTTTTTATTAAAAATATGTAAAACTATTAACTCTGATTTTTTTCCGAAAAGATATTGGTAAACTACAATTATAGTGAAAGGTACCTTCACTATAACAAGATGTTCTCCAGATTGGGTTTCAGATTTTAAAACTTCCCCTTTTAATGCACATGCATTAGTGGAACTTGATGGTAATCCTATTGGTGAAAGCATTAGTTTATCAAAATTTCAAAAGGTTCTATTCGTCAAAGGAAAGCAAAATGATTAATATTACTAATTTAAATAAAACATATGATGACAAAGTTGTATTATCAAATATAACTTTTCATGCTAATAAAGGTGAGATTACTGGTTTGATAGGACCTAATGGTTCTGGAAAATCAACCCTAATAAAAATACTATTAGGATTGGAGTCAGCTGATAGTGGAAAGGCAACTATTTTGGGAACAACATATAGTGAGTTAGGAGTTGAGCCAATCTCTATAGTAGGAACTTTTTTAGATAGTTATCAACCTTTTCCAAGTAGAACTGGTTATGAGCAATTAAGATGGATTGCACTTTCTTGTGGACTCAGTAAGCATCGTTGTACTGAATGTTTAGAAATTGTTGGATTAAAAGATGTTGGTAAGAAAAAAATCAAAGATTATTCTTTAGGAATGAAGCAGAGATTAGGTTTAGCAACAGCAATACTTGCAGACCCAGATATTTTGATTTTAGACGAACCTATTAATGGGTTAGACCCAGAGGGAATCCGTTGGTTAAGAGAGTTTCTCAAAGACTTTGTGAAACAAGGAAAAACAGTACTATTAACTAGCCATTATATGAGCGAACTTGAATTAACCGTAGATAGAGTTGTTGGTATTTCAAATGGTCACGTTGTTTTAAATGACAAACGTGAGCAAGTATTGAAGCAATATGATAGTTTTGAAAACGCCTATTTTAGCTCTGTCCATGAAAGGAGTAGTGTAAAATGTTAAGTCAAGTTATTAAGGGGGATTTATATAAATATAGTCATCTAACTTTATTTAAAATGGGATTTTTTATCTTAGTTGTAGTTAGTTTGTTTTTTACCTATCAAAATATTCAAGTCATTAATGCACTACACAGCGGTGCTGCAAACTCAGTAAATATTGATCCAAATGTAATTGAAACTCCTTATAGAACGGTGAGAGATGCTATTTTATCATCTCCTTATCAGGCAACCGTATTATTTTTGCCTATATTATCAGCATTAATTCTAGCAACTGATTATCAATTTGGTGAGGATGAGTTTTCATCACTAATTTGTGCTAACTGGAAAATAAGATTGTTTTCACAGATATTTAGTATAATTGCTATTTCAATAACGACGACTTTTACGTTGTTTTTATTAAATGCATTACTTCTAAAATTCATGTTAGTTAGTAAGTTACAAAGTATTCTGTCTATAGGCTTAATGCTTGATGTTTTCATTAGAATAGTAGTTTTTACAATTACACTAAATTTACTCTCTCTATTACTTGTAAAAATAACAAAAAGATCAATTCCTTCTTTGATTGTGATAGTTCTGTTGTTAGTTTTCTCTTTATCAGGCATACTTAGGGCAATTTCTCCTATTTTAGATAATTTATTACCTTTAATTGGAGCTAAGTCTTTTGCTTTTGGTAGGATAGAAGCCGGTCAGACAACTCAAGTATATGGAGCGATTCTTTTACTATTTGAAACTTTCCTTACGACGATTTGTTTATTTTATTTAGAAAAAATAAAATGGGGGAAGAAGAATGAAAAGCCAATTGCATAGCTTGTTTTATAAAAAATATAGTTTATTACCTGTACAGGTTTATTTATTATTTCAGTTAGTATTTGTTATTATAATAAGTTTATTAAGATACCTAAAATTCGAAGTTAATGGTGATTCTATCACTTTTAGCAGTTCTGTCTTATTAACTATAATATCGTTCTCTTTTTTAGGGAATGGAGTTTTAAATGCAAGTGTAGAATTGAAAACACAAAGTTATAAGCGAGTTTACCTGAACAACGGAAGTAGGGTGAAAGCTACATTATATATATTATTAATAGACCTACTAGAAAGTCTAACACAGTCAGTATTAGCAGGTTTAATAGTAATGATATTTAGTCAGGGTACTCATAGTGAAGTAAATTTTTATTATTACTTGTTTGGTTCAGTTATATACTTTTTAGCGGGTTACTCTTTTTCCTTTTTATGTGGTAATTCAATGATTGCACTTGCAATTTTGCTATTATTTCCTATACTGGTGTTGCCTTTTATAGATAGGGTTATACCAATAGCTTCAAGTGTAATAATATATGATTTAGTTTTTCAGCTAATACATACAAACTATTCTATAATGCGTTTTATTGTATTCATAATTTGGCTTATTGGATTATTCCTTACTAGTTATTACCTTATTAGAAAGGAATTTTTAAAGTAAGTCAAATAAAGATTGTTTAATTAGATGAGACAACATCAAATTTAGATAGATTGATTGAAAAAGAGATACAAGACTTTGAATCACATATTCTGTTACTTAAAAATAAGCACTATTGAGATTTGCTAGAAGATCAATTTATTGAAGTTTAAATTATATGCTAATTTTGAAATGTATTTTCGATTTTTAATTATGTTACAATATATTCAAAACGTACGAGGAAAAAAATGGTAAAGTCTAAGATTCTAGTTATTGACGATGATTTAAAAGTTTTAAGATTGATTAAGAATATTCTGGAGAAAAACTCCTATGTAGTTGAAACTAGAAATTCTGTTGAAGATATTAACCTATGTGACTTCATAGGATTTGATTTGATTTTACTGGATATAATGATGCCAGTGAGTGGTATTGATATTTGTAGTAGTATCAGAAGTCAGATTCAAACACCTATAATTTTTATTACTGCTAAAAACCTTGAAGAAGATATTGTTGAAGCTATTGGAATAGGTGCAGATGATTTTATTACCAAACCATTCGGTATGAAGGAGTTGGTTGCAAGAGTCAAAATGCATATTCGACGGGATAAAAGGCTACTTTCTGTCGGAGATACTGAGACTAGTGGTTTACTGCAATTTGATAGGGTAGGAAAGGAATTAATGGTAGACGGTAATAGTATTTCTCTTTCGAGAAGGGAATTTAATTTATTATATTTGTTGTTTACCTATCAAACTAAAATCTTTAGTGTAGAGGAGCTTTATGAATATTTGTACCCTCAAAGTTCAGAAGTTCAGTACCGAAGTATCACAGAGTATATCTATCAGATTCGACAAAAATTAAAACCTTATGGTATTGATCCAATTAAAACTCTCTGGGGTGGGGGATATAAATGGCAAAATCAATAACATTAAAGCAGTTGATAAGAGCAACTTATTTGAAAATTATTTTTCAATTTCTGATATGCATTTGTTTATTTTATATCATTCCTGCCCTATTTACAGCAGTTGAAGGAATTAATGCTAACAATGTGAATAGCTTTACTATGTTTTTTAGTGTTAGCTCGTGGATTTATCTTTGTGTCATTTTAGTTGTTATAATAGTAAGAAATGTACAAAAACTTCTATATGAAATTCAGATAGAGATGAAGACAGTATATGAACAAAGCTTATATTCAGACAATAACAAATACTCTAAGCCACTAAGGTTATTTGAATTTATTGAGACAAAAGAACATATTATGAAGATGCAGGATAAAATTCAGAAGATGCTTGAAAAAGAGAAGAAACAAAAGCAAGAGCTAATGTTCAGAGTGTCTTCCGCAGCACATGATTTAAAGACACCTCTAACAGTAATTTCAGGTAATGCTGAGTATCTTCAGACATTTGATTTGTCTCCTGAGTTAACTCAATGCTTATTAGATATCGAATCTTCAAGTCAACAGCTAGATAATTATTTTAATCAATTTATTCAATATTCAAAAACATTTTATAAAGATAATATCAATAAAGAGCATATTACTTCGGAGCAGCTTGCGTCATGTTTGATTAGAGAATTAACTCCTCTGACAACTGGGACCTGTGTTTTAAAAGTATTGAATGAAACCCCATCTGATACTACTATTCATATTGACTTAGTATTATTCTTAAGAGCACTTACTAATCTTGTGAATAATGCAATGTCCTATAGTCAATCAATGATGCCAAGGATAGTTATAAAATTATCATCTGAGCAAAATAAGATTGTTTTATCAGTTTGGAATGATGGCTCAAGGTTCTCGGCTAATATGATTGATAATGTAGGATCGCTCTTTTACCAAGATAATCAATCAGGAAACGACTCTCAGAATCACCATTTTGGAATAGGGTTATCTTTTGTAAAAAGAGTCGTAGAACTTCATGATTGGGAACTGAAACTTTCTAATGAAAATAATGGAGCAATGGTTACAATTTATATTTAGTAATGGTTTTTTAGTTGAGATTATTAGCTAGTTTATATCCATTCGCTTGTGGTAACATCACTTCTATACTACAATATAGGAGAAGAAGCAAAAAGGAGTATGCCATGCCAACTGAATATGAAAAAATGATTGCAGGTGACTTTTATAAACCAAGCGATCCTGAGTTACGTGCTCTAGCGGCCAGCTCAAGAGAAAAACAATGGGCCTTTAATGCTGAACCTGATCGCCTCAAGAGGGCAGAGATTGTCAAATCTTGGTTTGGTTCGACTGGTGAAAATGTTGCCATGAATCCTCAGTTCGTTACGGATTACGGTGTTAATATCCATATCGGTGAAAATTTTTACTCTAACTGGAATTTGACCATGCTGGATATCTGTCCTATCACGATTGGTGACAATGCCATGATTGGCCCCAATTGTCAGTTTTTGACGCCCTTGCATCCGCTTGATCCAACCGAGCGTAATTCAGGCATTGAATATGGTGCTCCAATTACGATCGGTGATAATTTCTGGGCCGGTGGAGGCGTGACTATCCTCCCAGGAGTGACCTTAGGGGATAACGTAGTTGCTGGAGCAGGAGCCGTTGTGACCAAGTCCTTCGGTGACAATGTTGTTCTAGGCGGGAATCCGGCGCGTGTGATTAAGGAAATTCCTGTAAAGAAAGACTAAATATAGCAACTCAAGGATTCTAGGTCCTTGAGTTTTCTATTTTTTGAAAGAATCTATTGACTTGAGCTAATAATTCTTCTATACTGCTAGTTAGCTAACAATGTAGTTAAGGAGTGTCATCTTTTGGACCATTTTGGACGCTTGTTAAAACAAGCCAATAACAATATGATGCGTCATTTTGACCAGTTTGCTAGGCAATATGATTTGACTGGAAATCAGATGGCTGTCATTGATTTTATAACCAATCATGCGGATCAAGAAGTCTTTCAACGGGACATTGAGCACGAATTTGAGATTCAGCGTTCGACAACGACAGTGCTCTTACAGCGAATGGAGAAGAAAGGCCTGATTGAACGCCACACATCTTCAAAAGATGCAAGGCAAAAGGCGGTTGTTCTCACGGATAAAGCCCTTAACATCGCTTCTGCCTGTCAATCTTATCTTCGAAAAGAGGAAGAAGAGTTTGCCCAGCAATTTTCAGCTAAAGAGAGAGAAGTCTTTCTCAAAATTTTACAACACTACCGTAATATTTAAGTTAATCTAGGAGGAACAAATACTTATGTCAGACGAAAAAATCTCCACCAAGGTCCTGTGTGCCATCTTTGCGACAGGAATCCTTTCATTTTGTGGAGTAGCTGGTGAAACAGCTATGAACATCACCTTTCCTGTATTGATGAAGGCATTTTCAGTCAATACGTCAACCGTACAGTGGGTTACAACCATTTATCTCCTAGTGGTCGCTTGCGTGGTTCCCTTATCTGCCTATCTCAAGCGCTCGTTTAAGATGAAAACCATCTTTCTGGTCGCAAATCTATTGTCTATTTTAGGTGTCCTCATCGACTTTATAGCGCCTAGTTTTAGCTTTGTTGTTTTGGGACGATTGGTTCAAGGGATGGGGGTTGGTTTTGCCCTACCTCTCATGTTTAACATCATTTTGGAGCAGGTACCAAGTCGTAAGATTGGTCTCATGATGGGAGTTGGGACACTGATTACAGCCGTTGCTCCAGCCATTGGACCAACTGTTGGTGGTCTCTTGACAGCACACTTTGGTTGGCGTTCTATCTTCCTCGTCCAGTTTCCTATTCTCTTGGCTTCACTGATTGCAGGGCTTCGCTCGATTGAGCAAAAGAGTAAGGTGCAACGTGAATCTTTAGATTTCCTCAGTCTACTAGCTACCATCTTTCTTTTCTTGGGCTTGATTTTAGGCATTCATGGGGTTGCTGACCATGCTTTCTTTAGTTTCTCAGTTCTTGGTTGGCTTTTGATTGGTATCTTAGGTCTTGTCCTTTTGATTTGGCGTTCAACAACATTAGATAACCCCATTATCAACCTCTCCATTTTGAAAAATCGTAAACTGACAGGTCATATCATCGCTTTCTTCTCTTTCCAATTGGGATCCCTTGCGATGAGTTTCCTCCTACCAAACTATGTGCAATTGGTTAACCACTCGAATACAACTTCTGCAGCTTTAATGTTGCTTCCAGGTGCTATTATTGGTGCAGGATTCGCCCCGTTCTCAGGTATCATTTTAGATAAGATGGGGGCTCGTAAACCGATTCTGATTGGAGCAATCCTGATCGTAATCGCTCAGTTGTTATTTAGCTTGTTTGGTCTCTCTCTTTCCAATACGTTGATCCTCGTCTTTTACATGATTTTCATGACGGGGCTTGGCGTTTCCTTTGGTAATGTCATGACCAATGGACAGAAACAACTGTCGCTGGATCAACGTGCTGATGCCAATGCCATCTTTAACACGCTCCAACAATTTGCAGGAGCAGTGGGAACAACCCTAGCCTCTCTAATTGTTGCCATGAGTCAAGCTAATCACAAGATTGACTTTGCACAAGCAACGGCTCAAGGTAGTCGAAATGGCTTTATGGTCTTATTTGCTCTAGCCATTTTCCAACTCCTTGTCTTAGTTAGCGTAGTTAAAAAGAATGATTAATAAGGCGTTTGAAGCAAAGGAAACATAGTTTCCCTTGCTTTTTCTTTCCTTAAATGAAATACTAATCTTACTGCAAATTTTAGTTTTACTTTAAGGTTTATGGCTTATAATAACCTTAAAAAAATAAACCAGTCTTCGATGAAGATACTAGAAAGAAGGGAAGGACCATGTCTTTACTTAAGAAAATTCATCCTGAGCAGCCGCTCAAGGAACTGAGATGGTTTGATATCGGTATTGTTACGCTGATTATGTTTGGTCAGTTTATTGTTCGTTCGACACAAATGTATTTGGCGAGTTTGTCTCCAAGCCTTTCTACAGCAATCAGTGAGACAGCAACAAACACAGCCAGTGAAGGAGCAGCTTACTCAAGCAATTTTACCTTGCAGATTATCCTCCTAGCCTTAGCGATTATTTATCTCTGGATACGCCATTTTGACTTTAAACAACTGCCAATCCGTCTAAACTGGTCTGTTCTCTTTTGGGTACCTTTTATTTTCGCTATCATGGGCTTATTTGCTGATATGGTAAGTACTTTGTCAGGACAATATAATTATTTTAGTCCTCAGGTTCTAGCCTTTATTAGCCCTATGGCTGTGATTGATAAGTTTTTAGCTCTATCGCCTATGGCAATTGCCTATGGATTGCTTAACGGTTTCTACGAGGAATTTTTCTTCCTAGGACTCTTGACCTCGGTTAAGGACAAGTATAAGTGGTTGGTCTTGCTCTTTTCAACCATTATTCGTGTGTCCTTCCATACCTATCAAGGCATGCTATGGGCTCTGGTTATCGGTGTGGCCTTTGGTCTCCTCTATTATTTCCTTTATAAATACAAGGTTAAAAATTTGCTTCCATTTTTCCTCGTTCATGCCTTAGCAGATATGTTTGGCTCAAGCCTCATCTATCTCTTGGTAAACTGGAATTATTAGGCAAACAACTCCCTTCGTTTAAGTACGAGGGGAATTTTTGTACTCAATTAACCCAAGAAAAACTCTAAACGACTAGCTGATTGTAATGATTATTAATTAGGGAATGATTTGATTTTTATTAAAAATATGAGATAATAGATTCGGACTAATTTTAAAACAGCAATTTTAGAGGGAGACAATGATGTCAAAACGACTATTTTCGGATGAGCCGAATGCCTCCAAACCCCTTAAGGAGCTTTTCTGGGAAAATGCAGAAAAAGCTCGTATGGGGGAATTTTGGAAAGACAAAAAGAGTTACAGAGAGCTCTCAGAAGCCACGGGGATTCCGTCAGGAAGCCTTCGGATGCTTTTTATGAACAAGCCTAAGGGAAATATCCCAAAGATTGTAACTATTACTAACGGTCTGGCCAAGGTGACTGGGAAAAACATTACACTTGGGAAGCTCTTAGCTCGAGACAATCAGCATGAGGTTTTTGAGTTTCCAAGAGATCCCAATCAGGTCACCCAAAACTTGTGGCACAACATTCGCAAGAAGCTGGAAATCACGGAAGATATGGATGAGGGAGAAGTCAGAGAACGTATGACAGCATTTGTAGTCTCATCTGGTATGGCTCAAACCAACTATGACCTGATCAATCAAAGAGGAACGGTTTCGCTTGATACTTTGGAAAAATTTTCTAAAAGACTTAGAGTTGAGCCTTATGAATTGTTGGCTACCATTAGACGAAGGGAGATTATTGATAGGGACGATTTCCCTGTTCCTAAGGAAAATGTTAGCGACTACCACATCGATATTGGCAAGCTCAATACATTCATTAAATCACAACCTTACTCGCCCAATGGTCAAGAGGTAGCCTCTGCAGACTTAAGCCCACAGAATCTTTATCATTATTATTCAAAAGGAACTATCGGAGATATGCCCATAAAAACGGCCTATAAGTTTAAAAGACTTGTGGATATCTATGAAGCAGAATATGGTCCTCTTGAACCTTCAAGTCGAGTTCTAGATGTCAAGGAACTGGAAAGATTCCTTTATAGTGGTATGATTACTGGTTATGCCATTGCTAAGACAGGGTTGATGAATGCGACCAATGGAAATCTCTATATCAAGGGCAAACGTCCTATCGAATCCATGCAACTGGATCGTGCCTTCGGTCTCTATAAACACCTAAAAAGACTGAAAAAGGAGCACTAAATTCTTTACCTAACAAAAAGCCAAAATCAGAATGCTGATTTTGGCTTTTTGTTTGTTTTTTTATCTGTATGACTAGTAAGAATAATTTTAGTCAATTTTCGGACTTATTTTACAATTGCTTCGCACGTCCATTTTCATCAAAGTGATAAGTCATACCATTGATTGTACGTGTTTGGTTGGTGAGGAGAAATATCTTGGCTACTCTTAGTATTCTTTTCATAGTTAGGTGGACATATAAAAAATGAAACATCATTAAGAAACAACATGTTTTTTTATCAATAGTTATATAAATTAGATATATTTTAATTTACTGTAAATAACATAAAAACATTATAAGTTATAATATATCGTTAATTTTTAATCATTATTAGGATGTTAAATATATGACATCAAAATATGAAAATAAGATGATTTGTAGTTGTAATCTTTGTTTCATTAACTTAAACGACATCTATTTTGTATTGTTATAAAAATCGAACTAGTGTAAAAAAAACAGAAAATTTTATTGACAGTTAAATTATAAAGGAGTAGAATACGGTTGCAGCATAAAAGTTAAGCAACGGCAATTGAATCATAATTCAATTGGGAGGAATTTATGAAATGAAAGATTTTTTTAATCGACGCCAACGTTTTTCTTTGAGAAAATATTCAATCGGCGTTTGCTCAGTGCTTTTGGGAACGGCACTGTTTGCAGCACATGGTGCACAAGCTGATGAGCTTGCCAGTACCGACACACCGGTAACACCAGAGGCATCTGTTACCGGCGATGATTCGAGTAGTTTAGTAACTACTTCAACAACTGCGACACAACAGACAGATCCTACGTCTGTTGTTTCAGCGTCTGCTGAAACGTCTGCATCTGCAACACTTGATTTAACTCCAAGTGTAACAACTTCTGCGGATGCATCAACAGGAGAAACAGCAAAAACACAGGCTGAGACAGCAAAGGAATCTGATGAGTCTGTTTCAGAATCATCTGTTGAGAATCATTCAGATAAAGTGAGTCAAACTGATAATCACGAAAATTCATCTGATAAAACTCAAAAGTCATCTAATTCAGATGATTCTAATCGTGCTAGTCGTACGCGTCGTGATACGAGTGCAGCAGCATCAGCTTCATCAACAGTAGCAGTAGATGCTCAGAAAGAAGTATCTAGTTGGAGTGAATTTGTTGCAGCACTTCAAGACAGTAGTATTAAAGAAATTACCGTTAAAGGTAATATCGTAGCGGCAGGTGATAATGGTAATACAGATAATGGACGTTCAGGATCTGTTGACCGTAAAATCACTATTAACACTCAAGCACGTCCACTTACAATCAAAGGTGAAAATCAAAATGCTAGTCTAGACCTTTTGTCAAATACCTTAGAATTAACTGGTGCAGCTTGGGAACTTAACTTCAAAAACCTTAAATTGGCATCAGCTAACTCAAAGGGACCTGTTGATTTATCTAAGACAAGTGGTCCAAATACTGTTACTTTTGACAATGTAACCAGTGTTGGTTCTTCACTTTATGGTGGTGGTGGAAACACCAATGTTGTTATTAAAGGAAATACAACATCAACTGTTAGTGATAGCTATCAATCTGGAAATGGACAAACTCAGTTTGTTCAACGTAACGTGGGACAAGCTGGAAGATCAGATAAACGTCGTGAATCAAACATTCATGATGCTAAAGCTGTCATTGTTTCTGAGGGGGCTAGTCTAACACTTAACCGTTCTTCTCAAGGGGATGCAATCACTCTTGAAAGTGGCGCTAAAGTTAGTGTTCAAGATAGAGCTAACCTAACCATTAACATGAATACTGACAATGCTACAGATACTGCTCGATATCATAATGCTGGTATCTTTATGGCAGATGGCGGTACAGTGGAAACTGGTAAAGAGTCTAAACTTGTACTTAACACTAGTA
>OGCX01000228.1_pt1 | contig 33164 bp, 50 predicted proteins | sample 1570261 | NCBI WGS metagenome assembly OGCX01 (sample SAMEA2582161, study PRJEB24529) | metagenome | biome: Human gut stool | place: China | collected 2011 | reverse complement strand
CTCTGTACGAAATTTTTTATCTAGTTTTATTGACGATAAGACCCAAGCGTGTTGAAATTTGATAAAGTTTAAGTAATTAAAATCATCACTTTCCATCCCTTTAAATCTTACATAATACCGCTTCTCTTTTTCTACCGTATAGCCATTGACCCAAGAAAGAGCGAAGAGTTCGGAATTATCCCAATACCATTCTGCAACTCCATCAGACATGCATGCATCTATTGAGTAGGACAGCGTATGACCTAGGTTTTTCTGTTCTGTGATAAAATCCGCCACAAACATTGGGATCTCTACTTCCTGCATTTCGTCTAGCAACTTAATTAATTCCAACGTTGTTAATTTATCAATCATCGGTCTTGGTCCGCTACAATCTGAAGGTAAATGACTGATACTCTCAATCAGCTCTTTTTTATTCATCCTTCCACCTCTTCTACTTCAACACCTGGGCAATCAAACACCCAACCCAACCCAACTTCTTCTAGTTCTTTACGTGTAAATCGAGTAGCTAATTCCCCCAAAGAAAAAAATATTTTCTCGTACATATTATTATAAAATAGCGGTTGTTTTGTTGCTCTCATCCTTACCGTATACCGCTTCTCTTTCTCGACCTCGTAGCCGAATTGAAGCATACTAACAAGGATTTGAAATGGTTCTGTTCTTGAGTCTCTAAACCATCTTTTGAAGTCAGACTCATCTTGTTTATCAAACATATACAAATAATTAAAAACTGCAAACTCAAAATCATTTTTATGTTTTTCATACCAATCAGCAACAAACTGCGGGACTGTTACTTTCTGTGGTTCGTCTAGTTGTTCTATTGATTTTAATATCCATTCTCTATTAACTGTCACCGTATCAGCAATAGGACCTTCAACGTAAGGCAACTTGACAATACGTTCAATCAATTCTTTTTTATTCATTCTTCCATCTCCTTTGGTGGTTTTGGATAACTCGTCCAAAATATAGTGTCTTCATCAGTGTTCTCGAAACCAATTCCTTCCCCATAATCAATCCAGATATCAGTATATATATTTTGTGTGCTTGGATTGTAGACAAGGACCTCTTCATCAATTTCTGGAATTTTACCTTCCCAAACGTACTCAATGCCGTCATGAAAAAACTCCTTATCTTCTTCAGCAATATTCCTTGTGGTTAACTTATTCCATTTCATTACTTTACTTTACCTCTTTGATCTCAACCCCTGGGCAATCAAACACCCATCCAAATCCGGCTCTCTCAAGCTCTTTTTGGGTGTGCTTGGCTCTATACCCATCAACTTCATTTTCTGAAGCAAAAAAATATTCTTCGGATGATAAAGCTTTATTAAGATAGCGACCGTATCCAGCTACTCCTTTCATCTTCACCAAATACCGTTTCTCTTTCTCGACTGTGTAGCCGTCAATCCAAGCTCTAGCGAATGTTTCTTGGTTCTCCAAGCTTTCAATAATCCAATCATAGGCTTTTTTGTCGCTTGCTTGTCCTGAACAATATAGTGCATATCCTAGAGCAATTCCATTGGTTTTACAGTACTCGATCCAATCCGCTACAAACTGCGGGACTGTGACTTTTTTTGTATCTATTTCATTCAATTGTTCCAAGTCTCTTAAAAAGCATTGACGAGCTATTTCAGCACCATTTGCGTCCCATACGCCCTCAAGTTCTTCATATTTTTTAATTAAATCTTCTTTATTCATTATCATTCCTCACTTTTAACCACAGTTAGATTTCCTGTTTTTTGGCCTTGAGCATGTAATTCTGCATAATACTTAAGCATACCTGCATCTTTGCCGATAATGCGACTCAATTCTTTAAGTGGCCCTCGACAGATGTAGCTGTCATCTTTATATAATTTGTAATCTGCTAACTCTTCAGGATCCCCAACTATAGAACTCTCTGTCACACCGAAATAATCACAAAGACATTGAACTTGAAACTCACCTAACTGCACTCTACCATTTAACCATGAAGTAACTGCATCACTCCCATATCCTAATTCAAAGGATAATTGTTTCCTAGTCATACCTCGACTTGCCAAGAGTAATTGCACTTGTTGTTTAGCATGCTCAATCTGATTCTTTGTGTATTTGCTCATTTTCTAACTCCTTCACTAAAGAACTGAGGAATGCTAAAGATTCTTTTTTACCTGCTATTTCCTCAAGAACCCATACCAAATTCCTGAAGGCTTTTTTTACATCCTCTATGCCGTTCTTCTTTTGGAATCGTAAGAGGTATTTCATTGAATTTCCCCAGGCCCATCCTGCCTTTCCTGCTAAATCTCCGATGAAGTTTTCTATAACATCAATTGCCTCCATCCCATTCTTCCCATGATAATGGCTAGGGTTGTTGACAGTGTCATACTGTTTCACCTTTTGTTCCATCACAAATCCTCCTCTTCCACCCAAATACCATCAATCAGCTTCCCTGTCCTATTTTTGATTTGCTCGTATGCGATTTCTAAGCATTCTGCAAAATCCAAATTTAAGAACTTAGTGATTCGGACCAACTCGAAAACTACATTTTTGAGTTGATAATTTTGGCGATTTAAATAAGCAGCAACTGATTGATCTAACAATAATATAAAATGATCTTCACATTTGTTAGAATTTGTGGGAGGAACAGACTCTAGATTTGGAAAAATCTCTTTTGTGTCAATTCCTAATTGTAGGGTTAGTCCAATCAATACCACAGCTACATCTCCGATGCTATCCTTTATGACATCTTCTTTCTTTTTAGCCATTCCACTGGCTAATTCACCGATTTCCTCATATAGTTTTAGGAATTGTTTATCAGGATTCTGTGTTTGAAGATTACGATCATAAAACCATTTTTGAGTTTTTTTAATCAACTCAAGTAATTTTTTATTTTCCATTAATACCGTCTGCTTTCCATCCCATCAGGGAATTTAAAAATATGCTTACTTGCACCTTTAAAAATTCTGTCCGCAAGTGCTGAATTATAAATTTTTTTGATATCGCTGCTAGATAAGTTAGTATTTATAAAAGTCGTCTGTCGATTGTCCAAGATCTTGAATAGAACCCTTTGTCTCCATTCGTTTGCTTGTTTGAGAGTGTCACTCATACTACTTTCCTTGCCTAGATCATCAAGAAATAGATAGTCTACATTGCTAAGCATTTCTACAGCATGACTTTCTGTAAAGTCGCCTTTCCCACCAAAGCTATTTTCTATCTCAGTAAATAGTCTAGTTACCGATACGAAAATAATACTTTTAGGAGTACCTATGTCCTTGAATTTATTGTTCAGAGAGGAAGCTAAAGCAATTGATAGATGACTCTTACCAACTCCAGGTGGTCCAGTTATAATTACATTGCCTGTTTCCCCTTTTAAATAATCTCTCAAGATCCTTTTTGAAAAATTTAAACCTCGTTCAGCACTTTGATTGTCAGAAATAAAGTTGTCAAGATTTTTGCCAATTAATTCAGATGGATATAAACTAAAGCGACTAAATACTTCAAAGGTTTTCGCTAATTTTGAATTAATTGCTGACTCATTATTTAAATTGTGCTCAATTCGTTTGATTTCTTCTTTTTCACACTCTGGGCAAACCTGCAAATATTTTAATTTACCAGCAATTACTACAGGACTCTCCCATAATTGACAAGCATGAATATCGCAAATTTTATCTAGTAACTTTCTTCTTTCAATATCTTTTAGAACTTCCATTAGAAACCTAGCCTTTCATCAACTGCTGAAGCAAATGAGCGGACGTTTTTTGGCATGCTCCGATTTAGATAGCTATCGAATTTGTTTCCAAAAAGAGTCTGTGGTTGTAGATACCGTTCATAATCTGTTCCGGCCCAAGTAGCCGTCATAACATTAATTACATGTTTAAAATCTTCTAATTTGTACCCTTCATTCAAACGTGCCTTAATGTATTTGTGATGACTAGCTGTATTCTTGTTGTAGTTCTTTTTTGTTACTTGGTTGAGATAAGTAATAACTTCCTGACAAATCGACATAATATTATTATCAGTCTTGATATTATCAGTCTTGATTCCCTCAATATTTTTAAGTTCTTGAACTAAAGTTTCTTCAGTTCCAAACTTAAAATTTTTAAGGTCAGCAACTGAACTTACAGCTGATCCATTTACTGCATTGATGTAAATTCTATTTGGCATATTTACGCCTTGCCGTACTTCTTTTAGAAGCTGAGCATCTTTAAGTTCTTTCTTAGTTTTTATGATTGTAGGTTCACTACAATTCAAATCAATCATTAACTGCTCGTTAGTATAGTATTGGAAAACATTTCCATTTTTATCATGCCATTTGTTTGTTAGAGATAACTCCAACCTATCAAACAACAACATGTACATTAACTTTGCATTGTTACTTAACCGTTTGTATTTTTCGTCATAAATAAGCGGTTTGGGGACTTTGAAAAATGCTAAGTAACCAGCTACTTCTGATTTTTTAATCATTTACTGTACCTCCATATTTGTAAATTTTGTAAATTCTTTGTGGAAGAATAACTTGACTGTGCCTAGTCCACCATGCCTATTTTTTTCAAAGATCACTTCTGTGACATTGTCTTCTTCCTTTTGATCTTCACGACGGTAGTAAGCATCACGGTAAAGAAAGGCTACAATGTCAGCATCTTGTTCAATTGAACCGGATTCACGAAGATCTGATAAGACAGGACGTTTGTCATTGCGTTGTTCTACTCCACGAGAGAGTTGACTTAATGCAATGACTGGTACTTTTAATTCCTTAGCTAAAATCTTTAATTGTCTGGAGATCTCAGATACTTCCTGCTGCCTATTTTCCTTTCCTTTTCCTGTAATCAATTGTAGATAGTCGATAACAATCAAACCCAGTTCTCCTATTGTTTGAGCTAATTTCTTTGATCGTGCTCGGATGTCAGAAATTCTGATGCCAGCGGTATCATCAATATAGAGTTGAGCCTTTGATAGCTGTTCCTGTGCCAAGAGCATCCGTCTCCACTCACTATCAGATAATTTTCCTGTCCTTATGTGATAGGCTGGAATCACTCCTTCAGCGGATAGCATACGTTCTACCAGGCTCTCTGCCCCCATTTCAAGCGAGAAGATAGCTACTGGTTTGCCTGCTCTTATTGCGACATTCTGGGCAATATTTAGCGCAAATGCTGTTTTACCCATAGCAGGCCTAGCTGCCAAAATAATTAAGTTGTCTTCGTGTAGTCCTGTTGTTATTTTGTCAAAATCTCTAAAACCTGTAGCAAGACCAGTAACATCTCCAATATGCTTAGATCGTTCATCAATTCGGGTATTTGTTGAATCCAATACATCCATGATATTTCTAAAACCGGAATTTTGATTAGCGCTTACCGATGTCAGTGTATTCTCAAGTTTCGCTATGATATTATCAAAATCCTGATGATCTTCGTATGCTGTTTCAAGAGCTTTACCTAGATCTTTGATGACATCTCTTGCTTTAGCTTTTTCGGCTACAATCTTGGCATAATGCTCAATGTGAGCACTGGTTGGTACAGCATTGATAAGACTGGCTAAAAATGCCATTCCACCAATTCTTTCAAATTCCCCTATTGAGTCAAGCGCTGATTTAACTGATACAGGGTCAATTGGTTCACCCTTGTCTGCAAGGTTTTCCATAATATTGAAGATAATGCCATGAGATAACTTATAAAAACTTTCTTGTGTTAGAAATTCAGATGCAATAAATATTTTGTCTGGGTCAACAAAAATGGATCCAAGTACCGCTTGTTCAGCAAGTATGTCGTGAGGCAGGGTGTTTGTTTTTTCTGCCATTTTATCGCTCCTTATCTCCGATATCCAAAACGCATTGCTTGTCGAGCTTCTTCAATTTGTTGTTTTTCCTTAAGCAACTTCTTCAATTCCCGTTTTGATTCTTTGCAACGTTGGCTAATTGCACTTACCATTATCGCCTCAAACAACACTACAATTACCAATACACCAATAATAATTTCATTTAACATTTTCTAATCTCCATTTCTTGTTATATTCGTCTAAATCAATTGCTAATACTGCTGCCAAATTCTTCTGTTCAGTTAGTATCTGTCTTCTGTATGGTGCCAAACCAGCATCTCGTTCTTCCTTTGTTTTTGGCAAGAAGTATCCATTTGGCTTTTCTTTTTTCGCTACAATAGGGTGGTTAAAGTTTACTTTCAGACTTTCTACAATAATTTCTAATTTTCGTTTACTTAAATTGAAACGTCTTTGTAAAACTCTCGCTTGAATTGGCATTTCAAATGATGCGCTTTGTAGGATTGTGTTTAGCACTTGTGTTTCTAATGCTGTCATTTCCCTAGAAACTGCCATTTTTTCTCCTCTCTTATATAACAATATTTTCTTGGATGAATTTATCTAATTCATTCTTATCAATACGCTTTGTTCCATCTATTTTGTAAAGATTCAATCCCATCTTGATCCATTTTCTGATGGTATTTGAACTACAATCCGCATAGTGCGCTGCACTTTCTAGTGACAACCAACGTTTCTCTGATATCTCCTGGTCTAAGAATTCAGTGAATGATTCTTTAAATTGAACTCGAACCACTGATCTTATTCCGTTTTCAAATTCTTCGCTTAGAATATTCATTGTTATCTCCAATTTGTGTTATACTATTAGTAGTTTCTTTTCTAGAGTGCCTAACCTTGTTAGGTGCCTTTTTTTATTTCTTAATCCTCGAATTTTTCCCATGATTCGTTAATCCGTAACTTTTTATTAATTCGTAGTTTCAGATCATCGCTACCTTTTCCTTCTTTGAAAAGTTGAGTTATTGTAGCTGGACTTACACCGACGACAGTCGCTAAGTCTGATCGTGACCACCCTCTTTTTTCGAGAGCTTCCTCTACTAATGAATTCCATCGTTTATGTTGTTGGCTCATCATATCGGCCCCTTTCTGCTTTTTTTGTAAAACAGTAAAAGAGTTAGTCAAAAACTTTATAAAATTCCTTGACATTTTTTAAAATTAATTCTAAAATTAAGGCATAGTTAAAAGACATCTTAAAACCTTTATCTATAATGAATCTCGCTCGCCAAAGCTGTCATTTTTTGAAAAAGTTTTTATATGTTGTTTTGCTAACTCTTTTACTTTACAAAAACTATTTTAAAACTAATTCTAATTTTTGTCAACAGTTTTTAGAATTAATTTTAAATATTTTTTGTCGTATCTTAGAAAGGTTGATATATCAATGTTTTCGACGTTCGATAAAATTAAAGAACTTTGCCAAAAGCAAGGAATTTCTCTTAATCAATTAGAAGATAAACTAAATTTTAGTACAAATTATCTTTATAGCATGAAAAAGGGAAATCCGAAAGCTGATAATCTCCAAAAAATTGCTGATTATTTTAATGTGTCTATCGACTACTTATTAGGGCGCACTGATAATCCAAAAATCGCAACAGACGGTGATGCTTCTGCACCGCTTGACCTTCGAGACATTGCTGCGCAATCTATGTTGTTCGATGGTAAACCACTTACTGAAGAAGATATTGATTTTATTACAGCAGTCTTGGAGGCACACTTAAAAAATAAATAGAGGTGCATTTATATGACTGTAAAAGAGCTTTGTGCCCTTGAGGGTGTAAGCTTATGCTACTTTGATGGAAGCGAATGGCATAGCCCAGGCTTCTTTAATCCAGCATTGAAGGTTCTTGCAATTGATATTAATCTATCAGAGCAAGATCAAAAACAAGTAGCTCTACATGAATTGGGCCATAAAGAACATACTCCAGTCCAGTATGAGGTAAATAGGGAGTTGTGTGAACTTCAAGCTGATCGTAGCATGATTCATCATTTATTAGAAGAAGAATTAAAAACTATGGATGATGTGTCAGAATTTAATTACATCCATTTTATGGAACGGTATAATTTAAAAACCATCGCTAATGAAACGATGGTAATAGATGAATATAAATCTTTAATTAATTAAAAGGGGAATTATTATGGGATTTTTTGATAATGTTAAACAAGAAAGTTCTTTTTCTGAAGCTTCAGGAGCAACTGGATTAAACTATGTTGTGCTTCAAGTAACACTTAAAGAAAAGTTATTTGGTACTGGATCTGGAAACCTCACTGAACTTGAAAATGTGATTAACAAACAAGTTGCCAAAGGATACCGACTCCATACCATTAGTACAGCTAACGGGGGCAGCAAGGGCCTAGGTGGAGGAGATCGCATCCAGGCTACAATGGTGTTTGAAAAAATTATTTAGTGCTTGGTTGAAAATCAAAAGTATTAGAATACTAGAAAAGGATTTAAAATGAGTAATTCAGACGAGCTTATTAATGGGCTATCTTTCGAAGAAAAATTAACTAATCTAAATATTATCCATCCAGAAAGTGGGCTTCCAATGTCTACTGTTACAACTTTAGATGAGTTTCCAGGTTCTTTTTATTTGGGAGTAGATGTAGACTTATTCAATATTAAGGCAGATCATAAATACCAGATTAGAGTGTATATCAAGTATGAAGGCTCTTTAACAAACTCAATTCTTATACATGCTTCAAACGTAGTAATACCATCTGAGAATTTCACTTATTTCAATCATGGTTTAGGAATAGCAAATGGCCAATTTGTTTTTTCAATGACTCCAGAAAAACCAGGTAATTATCAATTGATTTTTGAATTTCATGACTATGATACTATACCAAAAATCCTTGATATACAAACTCGATATCTGTATATTATTAAGAGGTAATGGAAATGGAAAACACTAGTGAATTTCAGCCAAGAAAGAAAAAAATCACTTCTATTAGCGGCGACTCTGCTTTAAATCGTGATATAATTGAAGCAAAGGAGTTGGAGAAAATGGGAATGCCAAATGATACTTATTCAAAAAGAGAGATTGATGATAAATTCAACAAACTTGAAGCAAAAATTGAAAACTTGTATACTAAAAACGAAATAGATTTAAAATTCGAGAATCTGGAACAAAAAATAAGTTCTGGTTTTGAAAATATGACACTGCGTATGGAAAATCTCCTTTTAGAATTTAAGGCAGATAGTAAAAAAGAGCAGGAATCTAATAAAAAATGGTTGATAGGGATAGCGATATCAATCATCGGTCTGTTAGTAACTATAATTTTAAAATTTTTCTAAAAAAAAATCCCCACACTCTCCTTCGCCAAAAATTGAGTGTGAGGAACACAGTATAAGAAAAGCCATTCAAAAGGTCTTTTTCTTATACCCATTTTAACAATAAATGAGGTAAAAATCAATGATCAAAAAATATAAAAAAGGTGATGGTTTCGCCTACTATTTTAAAGCCTATCATGGAATTGATCCATTGACTGGCAAGAAGATTGTCACTCTTAGACGTGGCTTTAAAACCGAACGAGAAGCTAGACTGGCTGAAGCTAAGTGTTTGTCTGATTATGAAAAGAAAACCTTTAGAAGCAGAAATACCACTACTACTTTCAAACAGGTATATGAAACTTGGAAAGAGCATTATAGAAATACCGTAAAAGAATCAACTTATGTTAGCCAAATTGACAAAGCAGACAGACTTATTATCCCTCATTTTGGAGACAAACCTATAAATAAAATAAGTTTGACAATGTGTCAAACTCAGGTTAATAAATGGGCTGAGGAGTATAAGAGATTTTTTGGTGTCATCAGCATTGCTAATCAGATATTTGATTATGCAATATCTATGGAATTAATTGATAGCAATCCAATGAGAAAAACTCTAAAACCAAAAAGAAAAAAGAAAGATAAGGAAGAGCTTGAACAATTCTATAATAAAGAAGAACTAAAATCTTTTTTCGAAATGGTCCAGGAACTTGATGATATAGAAATGCTCACTTTCTTCCGTTTATTGGCTTTCACAGGAATGAGGAAGAACGAAGTAGGCGCATTAAGATGGGCTGATATTGACTTAGAGAGTGGACAACTAAAAGTTAATCAAACACTAGCAAAGGGAGAAAACAATAAAATCATATTTCAAACACCGAAAACGAAAAAAAGCCAGCGAACAATATCGCTGGATCCAAAGACTATTGATATTTTGAAAGATTGGCACAAATACAGTACAAAAGGCTTATTATTTAAAAATGAATCAGGCAGCCCTAAAAGTATTGTGCATGTCAATAACTTGCTGAATCGAGTTTGGAGAAGGTATCCTGATTTCAAGCGTATCACTCCTCACGGATTCAGACATACACATTGCTCCCTACTGTTTGAGGCTGGAGCAACTATCAAAGAGGTCCAGGAACGACTAGGACATGAAAATATACAAACAACGATGGACATATATGCTCACGTCACCCAAAAAGCAAAAAATGAAGTTGCTGACAAATTTGCTTCCTACATTGGTTTTTAGAATATGGGTATCACTGTGGGTATCAAAACAAAAAAACAGGCTCTCCGAATATATCGGAAAGCCTTATTTTATGCTATTTAAAGCAATTATTTTGCGATTGGGTAAACAGAAACTTGTTTAATGAACACTATACAACATTTTTAGAAATAGGATTAAAACCCTTATTAATTCAAGATTTTCACGACGAAATAGTTATAAAAAAATGTAATGTTTATAAAATGTGGGTATCATTTTGGGTATCAATCACTCTGAAAAATGTAATAGTATATTTGCTGTTATAACCGACATTTTAAGAAATTTCTATTATAACAGGCAAAAACTACTCATTTGAGTGGTTTAAAAATATAGGCTACCTCTCTTAAAATTTCGTCTACGACTACACTAGTCATAATCTGTCCATGCTTTGATTTTTCAGAACATTCGTCAAGCATCTTTATTATTTTTCTTCTCTAATTCTTCCGCAAAATTCGTCAATTTGATAGCATTTTCTAAACTCATTTTTTTGATAGGGGTTTTACCTGTTACCCATCTGCTGATTGTTGTATCGCCTATCCCAGTAGCTTTTGAAATCTTATAGGCAGTTACAGTTTTTAGTAATTTTTGGATTTTGCTCAAATCTGCTTTATTCATTATTTTTTATCTCCTGAATACCAAGCGATAGCGATCGCAATGATTGCTGCAACTAGAATAATTTTCATCTTGATTTTTTCCCCAATTTCTTATACAATGAAAGGCAAGGAGAGCTTTCGCTCTCTTACCCTTTAGCGATTATCTAGTCCTACGTCTGCGAAACTTTGGAGCGATTTTCGCTTTTTTATTTTGCTCTTTTAGCACTTGGTACCAAGAGCGACTTTCCTTTGAAATTGCTACTGCAATTCCAATCCCGACTGTGACCCTTGCTAGCCACTCGTCTAGGTTGTCCATTTGTATCACCTCCTTACATTATTAATTATACCGCATTTTAATGCACTAGCCAACCCTTTTTTATAACTTTTTTTATATTTTTTAAAACAAAAAGCCCTACTAGCTAGATGCTAGTAGGGTTGAATTATATTTTTTACTATTCCAGCATACCCCATAGATCTGTACGGTTGCCAGCTTCATCCACGGGACCAATAGCCATATAGTTGCGGTTTCCGGAGGCTCCCACATAAGAGATCCAGCGATAACCTGCATTTGTACCCTTGGAATCGTAATGAACCTTTTCACCTGGTTGATAAGTTGCTACGATTTCACCGGTTAAATCCGGATAACGGCGGACATTGATAGGGCTATCACCCACCGTAAAGGTAGCTTCTTCAGGGAAAAATGGAATTTCATGGCTTTCCATAACTTCAGTAACGATTTCTTTTAATTCTTCTTTTGGAAGTGGTTCGCCTTTTGGTCGGAAAGCGGTAGGGTAAAGCGTTGAATAAGGGAAAGCCAAAAGATTGAAAGCACCACCGCCGTTTGGCCCAGGTGTTCCGCCTTGGTTTTGGCCAAGGAACCAGCCTTGATTTCCGTCAATATCTGCTACAAACATAGCAACGTGAGAAACCGGCGTCCATTCATTTTCTGTAAAGATACAAACTTCACCGCCTTCCAATTTCTCTACTTCATCAAAATAATCAAGAATACCGTTGTTATAGCACTGTTCCCAAATGTCCTTGACATAGCCGGAATTAGTACAGTTAGCAAAGGGAACGCCTAGCCAAATACAATATTTAGCATAACCATCCCAGCATTGCCACCCGTAAGATCCATCAATGTCAAAGCCATATCCTAGCACTTCATTTTGAAATAGTTGAATTTTATCCATGTTTTCACCTCATTTTTTCCAGGCGTCATTAGCTGTTTTTACCGCTGACTCAATAAATGTATTTAACTGATCATTAGTTAAATAAATGTTATAAGCTTCAAGGCCTTCAATAAGGCTTGTTTTAGCGTGTTCTAGCTTGTCAGCGCCGTGGATGTCCAATTTATCCGCTACTTGTTCGGTAGCCTGTACGGCGTTTTTAGCTAGGATTTCAGCGGTTTCAAGTGCTTTCTTACCGCCACGGGTGAGAAGGTACTGCTTAACAGAATTAACAACAATACCTACTAACACTACTAGAATACTCATAGACCCACTTACAACAATATCAGTAATTTGATTCATTTTTTCTTTTCTCCTTTTTTAAACTTCTTAGGTTCTTCCAAACCTTCTTTTAATTGAAACTTTTCACGGTCAATATTTCTCCGAATATATTGATCGATAAAGGGAATTTCTACCCCTAATGCTGATAGACTAGCAAGAATACTAGAACCATAAGCTGCCATCATCGAAATGATGAATGCATCGATAACAGGCGCTAGATTCATATATAACGTGAAGGGATATCCGATTGCTACAATTAAGATCATAGCTGTATGACTGACCAGACCCTTCCTCCATTTTCTGCTAGAAAATTCATGATAGGCCCATGCTCTAGATACCCCTAAAATGATGTCTAGAGCAACGATGGCCATCAAGAGAAATACAATCATGTGTTCATCAATTCCGTGATCATAGAAGTCACGTACTACTTCGATAATTCCAAAGATTCCATCTGGTTCTTGATACATCAATCACACTCCTTTCAATTAAGATTCAGGTTGTGCTACTGGTTTTGTTTCAAGATCTCCTGATGGTTTATTTTTCTCCTCTTCTTTTGGTACTTCCCAATTGTAAATTGCAAGCTTGCCATTTTGGAGCAGTGGTCCTTTCAAGTCTTTGATGGATTCGCCATTGTATACAAAATCATAATTGACTTGTACCAGCACACGTTTTCCTTCACTATATTTTTCAGTGTGATCAGGATCCACGAGGGTAAAGATGTCATGTTGTTTGTAGGTTTTACCTACTTGAGCGGCTTCCACAAGTTCAAGCGCCCGTTTGTAAAGTGTTGGATCAAGTGGGGTATCTTGATTGGTAACAGCTACAAGGACAGCCCAATCAGCAAGTGCCTTGTTGTTCTGAATTTTAACATCCTTCTTTTCGCTCTCTTGAGTGAGTTCTTTAATTTTATTGATGGCATCCTTATTGGCATCAACAGACTTGTCAAGTTCCTTCTTGAGTGCTACGATAGCGCCAGAAGGGTCTAGCTCAATGCGTACGATGTTCAATACTGCTTCAACAAGTGTCGCATCATCTTCAGCCATGCGATTTGTTGGCAAAATTTCCTCGAATACACGGTACGGGAAGTCTTGCTTGATTGCTACCTTTGTAGCATTAGCTACTGAATCATATGATTTAAATTGTACTTTGTAATTCATTATTTAGTTACCTCGTTTTTGTTCTTGATTTCTTCAAACAGGTCCTTCAAATCTTTGTCAGATTCCAGAACAGAGCGATATGTTTCCAACTCTTGAATAAGCTGTGCTTTTTCCTGTTGCGATTCAGTCAATCGTGCTTTGAATTCAGCCTCGTTGATTGATTTACTAGCTAATTGATTAGCTAGATCATTGATGATTAATACATAAGTGTTTTCTTTCATTTTTTTACCTTTCTAAATTCCAAACTTATCAAAATCCCGTAATGAATTTGCTACTGCATTTCTAATTGAACTATGAAGCGCTGTTCTCATGGATTTCCCATTTTGTGGTGTGAAGTCATCTGTTGCAAATCCTGCATTGACAAAGTGCTGAAGCGCTGTTCTGAGTGTTCTCAAAGCTTGTCTGAGCCACACGCCATTGTTTCCTTTATTAATTAGTAGGAAGTCACCAGCTTGGATGTTGGTGTTCCTTCCATTTGTCCCGAATGGAGCGATTGTTGTTCCTCCCCAAGTGGTTATTCTCCAACCATAAGGATCGCTTCCCGTGGCTTTGTCATAATCATAAGAGTGAGTAAAATTGAATCTATCGCCTACAAAAGTGACCTTATCTGCATTGTCATGATCTCCTGTCCCAACTCCTTTGATGGTATCAACAATCATCCCATTAAATCCACCTTGGTTCCAGTGATTTCTGATGTCATTATCACGACGGTCAGCCCCAATAATAGCTTTTGAATTTATGTAGCGTCTTCCGTTTATTGTCACATTATCATTTCGGAAAAAAAGTCCTTGACTTGAAGCGTTTGTTTGATCACGGAAAACCCCTGTGAAATTATCGTATAATGACAATCGTCCATTGTCTAGATCAAAAATAGACACACCGGAATTTGCTGTCAGTCTTCCTCCACGGATATCATTTGCAGAAATTCCCACAGATGTCAGTTGAGTAATGAAAGCTCTCTGTGAAGCTAGCTCTCTGATGAACGCTTGATTTGATACAAGCTTGTTAATCATGGCAGAGTCCACTAGTAGCTTATCCGCTGTTACTGCATTACTAGCGATAATCTGAGTTGTTACTGATCCTGATTCAAAATTCCCTGTTTTTAGCTTGTCTACCATAGCAGATTTGATAACTGCGTTATCAATTAATGTATCTCCAGTGATGTGAGTAGCTTTCCCAGTGATCCGATTTAAACCACTTGCTCCTAAATTGATACCAGAAATTAAATCTCCTGCGCTATTTAAATTTTGGATAGCATACGATCCAGCAAGCTGTGTGACTTGAGTCCTTGTCGCTTCTGCCGTAGCTTGTGCCTGTCTGGCTTGCTCTGCGACTTGGATTGCCTTAGTCTGAGCATCCTCAGCTTTTTCTTTAGCTATTTGGGAGATTCCGTTTGCTTGTTCTGCCCTATTTTGAGCCGTATAAGCAAGCTGTTTTACTATTGCCGTTTCTTCAGACACTTCACCGATTTTTGAGTTCATTTGTGACTCAAGCGACCTTGTTTTTGCAAAAGCGTCATCAAATTGACTTGGTTTGTAAGGTCCTGTGTTTGATCCACGAACAAGGATCGGCTCCTTGAACTCTATCCAGCCATTCTTAGCCAAATAGATATAAAATGGGTAGTTATAATCTTCACCAAAAGCAAAATCCTCCTGAACCGTAAAAGTCTTTTGAAATTCCTGCCACTCGTTGAGAGGTGGTCTGTTTTTACCAATATCAGAAGATAAGAGGATTTTATTTAATCCATGATTTTTTACGTTGAAAGCAAAAGAGCTATCTGGGTATTCCCTAATGCGATATTTAAAACCTAACGTATAAGTTTCACCGTGGTAAATCTTTTTAACGTAAATCGGAAGCGTAAACCCAGACCAGTTATAACCAGTCAAGCCTTGCGCTTTTATAGTAAAAATGCCATCACTAACAGATACGCTTGCTTTAGGGTTGTTATTTCCAACGAGCGTATTTGTTGACATAGACATAGAATTAACAATCAAGTTGTTATCATCTGTAACGTACTTCCCAACCTCTGTCTGAAATATCTGACTAGACATGATCAGACGTGACATTTTGTTTGGGATATCAGATTCTGAAGTGCCTAAAATACGTTCATACAATGCCGAATTCTCTTGAACTCGCTGGAAGTCAGATCGGTTGACTTTCCCGTTTAACAAACTAGTGATTTCAGTGAATCTTCCATCAATACCTTGCTTGTAAGTAGATAACTTAGCATCTTGTTCACTTGTGAGTGCTTCAAATCTTCTTTCAACTGTTCGTGCATTCTCATTATAAGTTGCTTTGTTAATATAATTTGTTGAAAGTTCCTCACGGATTGAAGTGATGTTGGTAGATGTCTCATCTCTGACATAACGCTTCAATTCATCAGTACGGTTGCCATCGTTATCAACGTATGTCTTAATTTCCGCAATCTTAATTGCGATTCCATCAGTTGTATTTACAACTTCGTTTAATTTAGTCCCGTACTGCTCTTTAAATGCATTGATTTCTTCTGATAATGTCGTTTGGGATTTTTGTGCTGATTTCTTAAAATCAGCCAATTCTGATTTGATTTTATCGTTATTATCAATAGCATATAATGCTTGAGTTGATGCTTGTTGCGCTTTCTCAAATGCTTTGTCAGCCGTAAAACGTACATCCCAAATTTGATTAAATGCAGCTTCTGCTTGTTTTTTTGCCTCTGAAATCTTACTGGATTGATTGTCTAATTCTGTTTCTATACGAAAATTGAAATCATTGAATCTTCCAGTGATCTGTGCTGAGATTTCTGCTTTGACCACTTCAGCTTGTGCTTTTGCTTGTTCAATACCGTCTGTGACTTTATTTTCCAGTTTTTTTGATTGCTTGTCATATTCAGCATTAGCATTATCTACAAGCTTCTGCACTTTTGCTTCATATTCGGCATCATGACTGGCAATTTTATCTTTGACTATATCGTCAACAATTTTGCCAATTGCATCACCTAACGAGCGTGAAATTTTACCAAATCCAATTTTCTTCAATTTTTTAGACATTGGACTGTAGTTATAGCTGGTAATCTTTTTGCGTATATCAACATTATAGAGTTCATAAAAGATTGATACTGTATCAAATAGTTTTACCGGTTGTTCAGCATGGCCCAATACGTCAATTTCTAAGCTCTCATCTGGCAAATCACATAGACTTGACTGGAAGTATTTCTTACCGTACTCTTTTAAATCCTCAATGGTTTTAACATCCTGGTCTTGTACTTCCATATCATCCTCATAGATATGCTTATACTTATCTACAAGTGGACTGTCTACAGTAGCCTCAAGGACTTTGTCCTTCTCTCCCTCTCCAGATGCGGTAATGACCTTACGGAAATGAATTCTTGTCTTAAGTGATTTAGTAGTAGTGGATTCTTTGTACTCAGAGAGGTTTTTCTTGTACATAAAAAGAGATTGATTCTCAATCCCTCCATTTTTTAACAATCTCACTGAGTATTTATCTCTAACTAAATCACCACCCCACTGACCAACAATTGAATGTTGACCTTTCAAGAGTGCATCAATTACTGACACATTCTCAATGTTTAAAGTATGTAATTCAGAGATATCAGAAAAGAAAGTAAAAGGGCATTCTCTCTTTAGCCCTTCTACTAGCTTGTTCATCACAGTAAAACCATTCGCCCGATCTACATTGATCTTGCGGATACTATATCCGTTTAGCAACGTTGCTACTTGATTGGCATATACTGTGATATATCCGTGCCCCTTTTGGACATCAATGATTACAAATTCTTGTTCTCCTGACAAGTCATCTGCTAACAAATGAACTTCGTTTTGTAGCAGGCTCCATTTTTCATCACTAACAGGATACTTGAAGGTGAGTTGATAAGTATTATTTTCTTGCTGGCTGATATCATCATCCGTACACAAATTAAGAGGAATATTACCCTCTTTTAAATAAATCAAATGATATACCTCCAATTTCCTTGAATTTTGATTTTGGAAACATTACCAGATGTAGTTACACCTATAACTCCTTTAGGCAGTTCAAAAAAAGGGCCTCTTGTTCTCAAGGTGTTCTTGAGTTGCCCATTCAATGTATAAACATTTTGTTTCCGCTGCCTACAATCAATTTTAGCCCCACCTGATAGGTTTAATCCCATTGTCTGGTTGCCAATCGTTAGAGTTACTTCTCCTTGCCCTTCAACTGTAATAACCGGTTCCGAGTAAATTGTACCTGGATTAGTGATTGTCCCACGTCCTGATAGTACAACCTCTTGGACATTTTTTAAATATCTAAAAGGATGTTGATACACCTTGACACTTACAATCCAGTTATTTTGGCCATGAAGAGAGATTTCTGATTCAAGTAAATCAGCATAGTAAATACTACCAGTTTGATAACTAAATTCCAATACATTGTCCTGCTTCTGGAATGCGTTAATAATAGCTTGAGCATCTTCATATCGCTTAACAAACAACTTCAAAGTACGCTCATATCCATCATAAGCACCATCTTCAATGTTATACTGGCCATTCATTCCAAATAGTTTTTTCTGCTCATCATATCGAGGGATAGCACCTTTAATATCTCCAAAATCAGTCACCACACTATCTGATATAGTGTTTGTGTTAAAAGTATTGATAATCAGATAATTTACTGCCATTAGATCCCCTCTCTAGCCATGATTCGTCCTTGACGTTGATAGGCATTGATGGCTAATTTTTCTCCATCTAAGTAAGTATTAGAGTCTTTGTTTGATATCTTCTCAAGCCAAGTATCTAAACTTGATCTCAGAATCATCATCTCAGACACCATTCTGGACTCAGTTGTGTCATATTTAGCGTTAGGCATCTGCAATGTGGATGTGATATCTTTACTGAAAGATGCTCCTGACCCGAAATCAAAATCATCACCTGTAAATGCATTTGAAATCCATCCAGCTACTCCACCAACAGTCCTTTGCACATCTTTAAAACTATTTTGTAAAGAGGCATCAAATCCTCCCATGATAGCTTTACCTGCAGGTATTAATAACCTACGGTCATAGGAAATAGGACCTTTGTGTTTACGGATCCAGTCTGCAATACCACCGATAAAATTCTTAACACCATTATACGCACTTTTCAATCCCCCTAAGAAGCCATCAAGAATAGCTTTCCCGGCATCCCAAAGGTTGATATTTGCTAGGCCAGAGAAAAATCCTTTAATACCTGAACAAAGGTCTTTAACTCCGTTTTTCATGGTATCCCATGCCTTTTGTGCACCAGTGACAATTCCATCGAAAATACTTCCAAGACCAGATTTGATACCTTCCCACATGCCTATTGCTGTTGATTTGATGCCTTCCCATAATCCTGACATGAAAGATTTAAAACCTTCCCAAAGAGCTTTTGCGCTAGCCACGAAAGCATCTATAATGCCAAGAATAGCTTGACATATAGCATTCCACATTGCTTCTGCTGTTGCCTTTATAGAATCCCATATTCCAGACAAGAATGTCTTGAGCCCTTCGAAAGCACCAGTGAAGTACCCTATGATTGTAGAAATGATTCCACTAAAATAAGTACAGATACCATCCCAAATCATTGATATTGCAGATTTGATACTTTCCCAAATCAATCCTAGATCTTCACCCATTTTTGTAAAGTCTAAAGTTACTAAATCAATGATAAATAATACTGCCCCCATTACAATGCTCTTTATTAATTCCCAGGCTCCACTAAAAATCGTTTTAATGCCTTCGAAAATCTGACCCAGACCATCTTTCATTCCATTCCAAATTGACATAAAAACATCAATAAAAGGCTGGACAATAGCCATTACTGTTTCTGTAATTGTGGTCCATGCAGCTGTAGCGGTACTAGAAATACCTTCCCACAGAGCAACAAAGAATTCTACTATTCCGTTCCAAGCGATTTTTATTCCTTCAATTACACTATTCCAGACTTCTACAGCACCATTCCAAAGATTTATTGCACCTTCTGAGATGGTTGTCCATAAACCTGAAAAGAACTCTACAAGACCATTCCACAAGCCTACTACAAAATCAACAAAAGCACTCCAAATCTGCCTACCCGTTTCTGTTTGGGTGAAAAACCAGACTAGTGCACCTACAACAGCAGTAATAGCAACTACTAATGCTCCGAGTGGGTTGGCAGCAATTGCAGCGTTAAAAGCTAAAACTGCACCTTTGACTGCTAAAAGTGCTGATTTGAAACCTGTGATAATAGATTGAATGGTTGTAATAGCTTTAAAAGCCAGAAAACCTGCTAAGGCTCCTGCTAGAGCAGATTTAACAATATCCATAACTGTTTTATTCTCACGCATCCACTTTGTAAAATCTTTTACTTTTCCAGATGCATCAGCTAAAACTTTAGTAATAGCTTCAAATGCTGAAGCTACTCCTCCAACACTATCTTTACTTTTAGCAAGTCCGAAAAGATCACTAATAAAATCACCAACAATCCCAGCAACATTACTGATAACAGCACCAATATTTTCGAACATGGTACGAAGATTATCTCCAATGTTCACAATGCTACTAGCTGTTTTCTCGTTGATTCCTAGCTTCTTTAAAAAATCTATATTGTCTTTCTTACTCAATGATCCGAAAATCATATCATAGATAGTGCTGACAACTCCTCCTACTTTATCAAAAACATCATAAAGATCATTCATAATGCTTTCTCCAATGTAGTCTCCAAAAAGCGTGTGCATAAGCTCACCGAGTGCAGCAGCTAAAACCTGGGGAATTCCTTTCAACACATTCCATACCATTGGAATAAGATTACCTACAAGGAAGGTTTTAACGGTTCCAAAAAGTTGATGCAATGAAGGCATAATATCTTCACCGAGGGCTAATTTCCCTAAGACGTTTTGAGCAGCTGCTTTCATAGATGCGAATGATCCACTAAAAGTAGTCGCAGCCTCTTTAGCAGTTGTCCCGGTAATGTCTAGATTCTCTTGGATAGCGTGGATAGCTTGATACACGTCAGATAGGTTATTGATGTCATACTTAACACCAGTCAATTTTTGTGCATCAGCTAGTAAGCGTTGCATTTCAGTTTTTGTACCACCGTACCCTAGCTTAAGGTTATCCAGCATTGTATAGTTTTGCTTTGCAAATCCTTGGTAAGCATCTTGAATACGGTCCATAGATGTCCCCATCTTATTGCTATTGTCTGCCATATCGACCATAGCCATGTTAGCAACATCTGCTGCCTTCCGAGTATCACCACCTAACGATTGAAGAAGGCTGGCACTAAAGCCTGTTACATTCTCCATGTAGGCATTGGCTGATAACCCTGTTGTTTTATATGCCTCATTAGCATACTTTTTAACCGTGTCAGCAGAACCTTTAAATAAGGTTTCAATCCCACCTAACGATTGTTGAAGATTGGCCCCTTCTGTCAATGATGCAGAAAAGAATTTACCTATTCCGGCGGCTGCTATTGCTTTTTTTGCGACACTTAGCATCTTAGAACTCAAAGATTCCCCTGCTTCCTGCCCTGCTTGTGGTATTTCAGAGCCAAGCTCTTTCTTAATCATATCCTTGATTCCACGAGCTGATGGCATAATTTGGATATATGCTTGACCTAATTCTGTCGCCATTAATTACCACCTCCAATCTTTTCTAACAATTTACTTCTGTATTCTTCAAATTCCTCTCCAGATGTAAATACCATCTGTTCCTTTTCCTTCTCAACCTTGAGAAGACTATCAACCATTGAAGCCGGACGGTTTTTGCCCTGTTGTCCATCTTTGGTTTTCATCCATACAAGCATAGATAATCGATCCAACATACTTGCCTGGATTAATAAATCAGTTGGTACATTCTGCCCTGACATTGCAACTTTTATCCTTGAATCATCACGCAGACCAAATGAAAAAACAGCTACCTGATATGCAGGTAGCTGTCTGTAATCATAAATGCGATACGTCTCAGCTAAATCACAAATCAAAGCATCTTCATCAGTTTTGATCATTCTGGAAAGGGTTACTATTTTTTTACATTCTGTGACTCGAAGATGTCCCGTACTTCATCCATCAACTTCTGAGTTGGTACCATTCCATCTTCACCACGGACGTGATCTTTCAATGCTGCCACCTGATCACCGAGCAACAATTTAAGCAATCGAGGTAGTACAAGAGGGTTTTCATCGATTTCAGCAATAGTTTCTACGACCTCATAATTTTCCATCCGTTCCATACTGATATCGAATGGAAAACCTGTTTTAGTAGTCCCTTTAAATGATTTAGTTTCTGACATGTATTAAGCTCCTTTGATGTATTCGTAGTGAGTATTGCTTTCGCCATCTGGGAATGCTGTAAGAGTTGTTTGGTATCCGACTGTCTCAGCATCTTTGTAAGAGATAGTTCCGATACCTGTTACTTTTCCTTGAGGAATAACAATACGTTTCATAGTACCATCTTTCAAAATCATATCTACCACAACGCAATGGCTAGTTAATTCTTTTGAATTAGCCTTGATAGTGATACCTGTTTTGAGATCCCCACTAACATTATCAGCACCGTACACTTCCTTAAGCACATTGACGTTCAATGCTTCGATTAATGTATAAGTGAAAGTATCGGGTTTTTCTGTTTGTGAGGAGTGTACGATGTCACCACCCCATGCTTTGACGTTTTCAGATTCAGGGCTATTTTCATTTTCCAAGCCATCCTCTGAGATATATCCTAGAGATAAAAATTTAGCATTTAAGGCGGTTGTAGCATCTGTTGGTAGAGGAGTCCCAGTAGGTGCTGAATAGATTGCCCCCCCAATTTTAGGTTTTGCTGTCGTCACTAATGATGACGATGTTGTTTGAGTAGTTTGAGCTTCTGATCCCATTCCATTCTCCATTTCTTAAAAATAATTTATGTCAAATACCGCTTGATAACGATATTTTTTAGTTTCTGTGTCTGTGAAATTGTAATCACTGTTTAGATGGATTCCACTGATCTCATTCAGTTCAATCATGTTTTCGACAACTTGTTTTACTTTCTCATTCAATTCAGCAGCTTTCTGCATGCTGGTTGAATAGCTCTGAAAAGCAAAGGTTGCAGTTTTGGCGTGGTTCTTCTTGGATCCTCTAGTCTTTTCAAGGATTACAAACTCTTTTGGCATGTTTGTTTCATGCTCAAAAAAAGACGGTACCGATAAATGGCCGTCAAGATATTTCTTGATAACAATTTCAATCATTTAATCCACCGCCTTCAAAAGAGTATTGTTTTTCATATTGTCCTTCTTAGCTTTATAGGTCTTTGCACTAACCATTGCATTAGCACGATTTTTACCTACATGAATATCTTTTACATATCCATCACCGCATCTAGCTTGAATATCAGATGCATATTGAGAAAGGACATTTTGCATAGGAGCAGATTTCATCAATTCAGCCACTCCAGCACGATTGAGCTTAAACTTAATATCACTCATAGCGTTCAACCATCACCTTCTTGTTCCAGACTAAAGGAAGCATTTCCTCAATCCCTTCAAGAGGAATCCCAAAAGTTTTCCATCTCTTACCGAAAAATAAAACTTCTTTATCTTCCCAATCATGAAGATCACCTTTTGGTATTGCTAGAGTATACTCTGCTTTCCGTCCAGTTAGATTCATCTGGCTTGTGATATCTTCCGTTGAAGATGGAGATATGAGGACATTATCCACCAATGTTTCAACTTCCTCAAAAATGGGATGACCAAAGTCATCCCTTCCCTTCTCAACGCTTTCTATAAGAGTGATTGTAATACCTTTAATTCGTCCCATAAAGATCAATCACCCCATATCTTTGCTTTTTGAAGCCTAAACGCTTCAGTTCAGAGTCCTTAATAAACAAGCCACCACCAGGCACCAAATAAGAGCCACTAAAAGAATATCCCATAGCAGACTCAGCCATTTGGGTCATTGGCTCCTGATCGGTTGATGTCATTAATGTACGAGCAACCACATCCACAGTAACAGATTTCACAACACTTTGATAAGATGGGCTGTCAAGCACCATCTTATCTAAATCTTTGCTGACTTTCTTAGCTTCCTCACGAAGAGAATCTGACACAATTTCCAACAGTGCCTTAGCTCTTCCTCGTTCATCAAATTTCAAAGAACGCCACAAAGTTTCAAGGTCTTCAACTGTCGCAAATGTTGTCATTTTATTTACCCTTCATGTTGTTCTAAAAGAGCAAGAAGGTCAGCCTTCTTAGCTCCTTTGTCGTATTTAACGCCCAACTCATCTAAGCGAGCTTTAATTTGGGAGATAGTCAGATCTCCCTGACTATCTGTCGCTTCTTCTTGGGAACCCACATTTTTTTCAACTTGATCAGCTGGAACCCAATCGCCTCCACTAATTGCATTTTCAGTAACAATAGTAGCCCCTGTTTTTACATTAATGTATTCCATATACTACCCCGCTTTCACAACACGAGCAAAACTATTGTTGTCCAAGATTCCCCATCCTAGGTAAATTTCAGCACGAAGATATACTTGGTTATAACCTTTCAAGTCTTTGCCAGAATTGTCTGGATCACCATATCGAATAACTTCAAGTGGGATTTGCTTAGCATATCCCCATTTCACCATGTTAGCGAAATCCCCAACAATAGCAACATCCTTGTTTGTCCCAACATTAAGTCCAACCGTTGTATTTACATCTACAGGTAAACCATTAATAGCACCTGGATTTGCTCCCCATGCCAATTCTGGATAAAGACGCTCATTAGCTGCATTCTTCATGCTAGCAAGTGCGCTTGAAAATGTAGTATCAATAGCCATACCGCTAACGATATTGTCAGCTCCTTGAATCATTTTCACTGCATCTTCAACATTTGCATCTGGATTGCTAGCCGTGAAATTAACAGTTTGGGTAACAGCTTTATCAAAGCAGTTATTACCAATTACTGTAGACTCTTGTTTAGTACGTGGATTAACACCATGGAAAGCCATGATATCAATACCACGAGCTACTTTATTAGCGAATCCCTCATTAAATGATTTCAAAATATCGATTTTAGCTTCTTCTGATGCATAAATGAACTCATCAGATACACGAGCACCATACTCGATTTTAATAGGCACAATAGTTACAGGTTCTAGACTTGCACCACCATGCGTTTTCTTCCCGTTTTCTGCAACGATATCTACATCAGCATCTAATGAGAATGTAAATTCCTTTAATCCATTAAACGGAATAGCTTGCTGATTAGACAATTTAGCCAATGAACTGTGACCTTTAACTTTGTTGATGAGGTCTGTCACAAGCATTGGGTCAAATAATGTACCTTTTGATAGTTGATCTGTCATATAATATTACTCCTTTATTCTTCAAAAACTAAACCTTGTACTAGGTTTTTATAAGACGTGTTTTCATTCTTTTCTAGAGCAGGCTCTAGGTTCCGCATTGGTGCGACATGTTCAATGGGTTTGATGAATGATGCCAAACGCTCCGCATCTGCTGTTAAACTTTCTTCATCAGCACCTTGCAAGCGATCAGCTAAGTCATAAGGTAATCCATTTTGCAAAGCAATCCGAGTTCGCAGATTAGCTGTCTTATAACCAGCGATTTGCTTCTGCATTTCTTCGAGTTGCTTGTCTGAATCATCCTTACTTTGCTTATTAGCTTCAATAGTTGACTTCAAGCTAATATTTTCTTTTTCCAATTCGGTAACACGAGATTTGATCTGGTCATAGTCTCCGTATTTCTCTTTCTCACGAGATAAGCGGGCCTTAATAGCAGCATCAAATTCTTCTTGTGTAGTAATTGGTTTAAATTCTGACATTCTCATGTCTCCTTTCTCCTGCTTTCCCGGCAGTTCGGTAATTTTATCATCAAAAAAAGCAGTCCTGTGACTGCTACTTTTTAATAACTGATTTTTTGCTTTTTCTTAGGCTTAGTTGTTACGCAAGCCCAATGCGCAAGCAAAGCGCTGTCCATCAAAGAAATATCCATATCGTCAAAATGAGAGCGATAACCAAAACCACCATTTGAACCAATATTACGCTTATCGCAGTTAGTAGCCACTTTTGATAGAGATGGTTGTCCAGCATGGCAGATATTTTTTTGATAAATACCCTGCTCCCAAAGAGCATTTGCCACTATGATCTCTTTAACGGTTGGTAAGATGACATTCTTAATTTTGTAATCCTTTAATTCTTCATCTAGAATCTTTTGACCACTTGCACCGTCAATAACGATTTGGGCCACATCTGCACTACGCAGAAAAGCCACTAGCCAGTCATTCCCATTGCGCACTGATTGACAATCTATAACTTCGACAAAAAAACGTCCATCTTTCGTCCGAACTGCAACACTCATGGCAACATTTGTACCATCTTGTCCATACTTAATCCCAACAAATAATTGTCCGACAAGATCAGGAATATCAGATACTTTTAATTCGTTCCATTCTGTTTCAGATATAGCAGACTTCTGATTGTAAGTAGGCCAGAAACCTAGACGTTGAACATTATGATCTAGTTTATCTTCACCTAGCTCAGCTTCTACTTTTCGTTCATTCAAGTGATAACCCATTGATGGATTTGAATGATACCAGGCATCCACATCGTCAATCTCTTTTTCTTCAGACACAGACCATTCAGCCCAACCAGAATATTTCCCTTTACCGAATAAGCACGTTTCTCGATACTTAGTAAAGACTGTACCACTGGAAACTGGTGTAGGAGGAGTCCCACACATGATAGTCATTGGATTGGCACTATCGGTTACAGTGTATTTCAAAGCAGATTCCTGCTCTGTTGTGTATTCCTGTGCCTCATCAATGATCAGCATATCAAATCCTTCACCAAGACCCCCATTTGATGTCCTGGTACGGAATTGGACCACACCACCAGTTTTATATAATTCAATCCGTTCCTGTCCTTTGGCACGGATAGAGTTAAAATCTTCACCATCCACATATCCCATTTTCTCCAGGTAACGTTTAACCTTTTCAAATGAGGCATGAGAAGTAGAAATACGATGAGCTGTGTGAAGAATGTTTAGTCCTTTATGCAGCCCCCAAATTTCACAAATGTAAAGAAGTTCTGACTTTCCGTTCCGTCGAGGAATAGAGTATCCAAATTTCTGATGCACCCATAAGCCAGTTTTATCAACAGCCATCATGGGTAGTAGAAGGTTTTTTTGCCAAGAGTAGCAAGAAAGACCAGTTTGTTCGTAAAGATCAATCGCTTCATTTGCTAATGAATTTTTCTTGACGTATTTTAAAATCACCGATTGAGTAGGATTCTGATTGCCAAGTTTTTTCCTAGCCATACTTTAACCTTTCAATCGTAATCGCATGATAACCCTATCGCTGGGAGATATTGGATCACCTCCTAATCAAAGCAACAACAAAAGCACCCTTTCGAGTGCTTCAGTATTCTTATTTTCGGTCTGAAAAGAATTCAGCCCAAAATGGATTTTCTTTATCGAAGATTTCAACCTCTTCTGAGGTCATATTTTGAGGGTAATCTTCAAAAAGGTTATAGAACTTTTTCTTATCAAACGTAAATAACATCAACCCTCTAGCAAACCATGACGTATCAACCCACCAAATTTTGTCATCGTTATTTTCTTTATAGCAATATTCAGACCAGTTTATTTCTTCATAATCATCTTTCATGGCCTTCAATTCCTTTCATTTGTTTAGAATCGGCTGTGTTAATGAAACTCAATATATTATGGAACTCAGGATTATCTTTCAATGAATCCGAATCAATAATACAACTATCCACATCATATTTACCGTGTCTGGTACTATGCGTTTTTTTACACTTAAATCTTTCTTTCAAAACAACGTTATCTAATGGTTTAAATCCATTTGATATTCGGGATTGTAATTCCAAATATTCGAAACGGCCTTCATTTTTTCTTATGATTGCCGCATGTCTACCTACTGCTAAATAATACTCATTCCCAGACTCTACCTTTTCCAACAATTCTCTGACAGCAGTAAAGTCATTTGTATTTTTAACAACATGCATTTTGACACCAGGAAGGTTTCCAATCATTTGGATTCTACTGTTTCTAGAGAAAAAGTCACAGCTTTCCCCTCCTCGAAAATCTAAAACGGTATAACCACCTTTATTACCTATGTAAGCAAATGCTGCTGATGAACATGATCCTTTGGTTCTATCTCCACCACCAACAGCATCAATGATTTGCTTCTCTGTTAGTTTTTTACGACTTTTTTTGATAGGGTTTGAGGAAATTCCTTCTTGAAGCGCAAGTTTTCTCACCTCGCTCATTTGAGATTTCCCATTGATATCTTTTCTTGCTTCTATCTTATCACTTTCATCATTTTTTCTCCAAATTTTGCTCCAAATGTCTTTAACTTTTCCGCTTTTTGGGTCATAGTCAACAATACAACGACAATGTTGATGTCTTCTATAAACATTTCTTGGAACTTTTGGATATTTATAACTACCTTGAACCTCTTGACACCAATCACAGCAATGGAGATAAGATTTTCTAATAATTTCAGGTTGTAATCCAGATTTATGATGAAACTCAGCATTTTTTTGAATACTATCATCTATGATAGACTGAGAAAAATTAACTATTGGCTCACCAAACAACCAACTGACATCTTCAAAATTTTCCTCAGATGCCAATCGATTAACTATTCCAGCGACCCTATCCTGATTCAATTCAGGAACTTGTACTTTCAAACTGATTTTTGCATCTGTATTTAGTTTTTTCTGAACATCTCTAGTATAACCGCTTATTATCTCATAATTACGACCTAGCACGTCCGTCAACAAACGTTGAGCGATATTATAATACATTTTACCGTCTGGTAATTTATCAGCGCTCAGAGAAGCTCCTAGAGCTTTAGAAAGAATCTCTCCAACTTCGATAGCAAATTCATTTGCTGTTTTATAAGTTGCTTTTTTAGCTTGTAGTTCCGCAAAAGCTCGACTAACAACCTCGCTCTTCCCATATTCGCTTTCAAAGCGTTCCTGAACTTCTTTTAGGATACCAGGTAAGACATCATGTTCCATCTGGATCTCCTTCTTTCACCACAGGCACAGCAGACATATCACCTGCAATGCCAGTAAGGTCTCTAATTGTCTCGGCACTGATGTATCCAGGTAACGCCTGATTCAATTTAAGAGCACCATCACCAATCATGGTCATCATATTAGCATCCGCTTCAAATAGTGGTTCCCATTTAACGGTTGTTTTTACGAATTGGCTTCTTTCATAATGAAACTCATCACGCAAACAAGCGGCTACGTAAGCTACATTCAGGAAGCCAGCTCCTAGTGAACGTTGTGCCTTCCGTCCTGCCAAACGCAAGTTCTCGTGACTAGCTTTAATAGCTTCTACAGATGATGGATTATCTGAAACAAATCCTAAATCATCCAGAGTCAGTCCCATTTCTCCAGCAAATCCAGCTGCTGCTGTTTTCAACTGTTCTGTAAATGGTGTCATACTAGCAGTTGTAAACTGTCCGATGCTAGGCTTTTCACCAGTGTCACTTGCTGAGATGGTTAGTAGACTAGAAACTGTTGCTTTCCATTTTTCTAGAGGTTCCGCATCAGGATCTAGTCCAATGATGTATTTCTGAGGCCAAGAGTAAAATTCAGCAGTAATATCAGCCCGTTCTAAAGTCCGTTTAGCGTACTTTTGATAATACATCCCTGCTCTAGTAATCCGTGAACGACCAAAAGGACGAACTGCATCAGGTCTATGAATGACAGGTACCAATAATGGAATATTAGCTGGGTTAGTAACTGAATAATGATCTTGCCCCTTTGGAATAAAGTGAGTAGCATTTGGTTCGAAATAGGCCTCTAGGATTGGTTGACCATAATCATCACGAGCCAGCACCGCATATCCCTCGACTAATAGACCAGTGATTGGATCAATGATTCCTGTTGCATTGCTTGATTCAATCACTTGCAATCTCACTTCATCATTTTCCCCTTTAGAAAGGTAGATAAAACTACACGATCCAATCAAGGCTGATAATATCGCACTATCGAAGAAAATATCAGGATTGTTTTGTTCAAAAATCTCAGTAACTTCAAAATCATCATTTTCAAATTTTCGAAATACTAAACGATCTGCAAGGCTATCAACCCCCTTAGCAGTCCAGCCCAACGTCGATTTGTATTGAGCACGGACATTTAGAGGGATAGTGATTCCGATTGGAGTGTCATTGTTTTTCATAGCATAATGTTTATACCTCAAATTAACCCTGGTCCTGCAAGATTCTAATTTTCTTCTGAGATATTCAATTCCTCTTAATTCCAATTTCTTATCCTTTCGTTTTGGCACGAGAAAATATGTACAGTGACGGCGTGAAGCTCGGCCAGAACCGAGGGGAGGGGGTAACCCCCCTATCAGTTCTGGGTCAACTGTGGTATTTCAGCCAATTGGTTGATTGTGGCAAATTGCGATTTCCAACAATTGCATTTTTTTCAAAATTTTGTTCAGCATATAACTTATCAGATTTTTGTCTATTGCATTGCCAATGCGCAAGCTGTAAGTTCTTGATGTCTGATGGATGTCCATTCCTATTCACTGGAATGATGTGGTCTATTACTGGGGATAGTGGGTGAGGGTACCTGAGTGATTTATCTACAGGCTGGCCACAGATCCCACAGGTATTCTGAGTCTTGAGTAGTATCTTCTTATTCTTTTCAAATGCTACTCGATGTGGTCCGTTACGGTCTGCCCGTAGTTCTTTCATGGTATACCTCGATTGTCTTCTCTGTTTTATATCATCCTACACATCTCACCCTCGTTCCCTTATTCGGTATCAATACCCTGGTATTGAATAGTGGGGGGTATTATTTTGTTAGATAGGGGGGAGTAAATTAATGTGGGAGGGTGTAATAATTAGGCCTGGTATTTTTAAGTTGATAGGTGTTATTTTATTAGAGGGGGAGGGTCTTTGAATTTAACATATCTTATATTCTGTTAATTTGGAGCATAAGACTTTCTACCTTACTCTCTCATAGATAAGTGGGCCATCATCAATAAATGAATTTACTTTATTTCATTTTGTTAAATACGTGGCCTTAATAAGCAAAATTCAGCATGCTATTATCTAACTCATCCTGCTTGAACCCTATATAACCAAGTGTGATATCTGGTGAAGAATGATTGAATAACTCCATCAATATCCCAACATTTTGATTCTTTCTGTAGTGATGGTATCCAAACGTTTTCCTCATGGAATGTGTTCCGATATTTGTTAAACCAATATGCTCTCCTGCATCCCTCAAGATCTGATATGCTGCCACCCTACCAATGTGTGTTATTCTAAGACCTTCATTGTTAACCTTCTTTCTCGAAGGGAACAAGTAATCATAATCCTTTAATTCATTTTCTTTTATATAATGATCCAATGCTTTTCTTAGAGTTGGGTTAATAGCGAACCTTTTTGTTTTACCTGTCTTTCGTTCGGTAACTTCAATATGAGTTCCTTTAACACTTCTTACTTTCAAGGGCAGGATATCACTAACTCGCATTCCTGAATACAGCCCTGTAACCATCATTACATAGTCTCGTTCATTCTTACTCTTTAAGTAATCCTTCATGCGTTCGATATCATCTGTATCACGAATCGGTTCTACTTTACGCATTTACCTACTCCTTTCAAATAAAAATAGTCAGTCCATTAGAACTGACTTAAAATATTAGCTGTATGGGATTCGAACCCATGCCACCCCGAATTTCTTCTGGTGAACAGCTAACCAAAAAATACAATTAGGAGATTTACAAAAAACTACCAGGCCACCGCCTTCATTTTCTGATAATACTATTTTAAGTCATAATTTGTGTTATGTTTACCGTATTTTTACCGCAAAAATACCGTTTTTTTATTACATACTAGCACAGCATCTCGATACTGTTCTGCGAATGCTAACAAAGCATTATTGTACAGTTCCTGAAATTTAGTCCTCTCTATACCTAGATAGTTGTAAATTTCGTAGTTTAGATCTTTTTGATTTTTTAAAAACTTGGAAAATAGTATGTACCGATAAGTAGGATTGAATAGCCTGCTTACCGCTTGTTCAATTTCTTCTAACTCAATCATTGCATCCACACGTCGAACAGCTAAATTTTCAACAGCTTTATTAGGTCCTGCTCCTCCTCTTGGTTGAAATGTGAATTCCTGCGTTACTTTTTGAATTGGGTCATCACATGCTATTTCTCTCCAGCGTGGATATTCTGAGAGCTTTTTCTTAGCCCTTCTTATTGTTTCTTTTTCATCGATATCATCAAAAAGCTGCATTCTTCACCTCCGTTTCCTGAATCGCTATATCTGTTAGTTTATCTTGATTTCCACTTCCGATTTTGTTTCTTAATCTTAAAATCTTTAACGACCTTCTTCCACTCGCTATCACATGAAGAATGTATGAAGTGACTTATTCTTTCTTTAAGTTTTTTATTTTCTACCTCTAGAGCTTCAATCTCTTTGTAGCATCGTCGAACTTCTTCACGATAGAAATCATCAAATATAATCATATATACCTCCTAAAATGGAAGATCATCGTTGCTGATATCCATTGGATTTGAAGCATAAGAAGGTGGCATTTGTTCCATCATTGAATTTTGATTGCCAGAATTATCACGTTTTTCTAGAATTTGAAAATTCTCTGCCACCACTTCTGTGACATAAATACGTCTACCATCCGTCCCTTCATAGTTTCTTGTTTGGATACGTCCAACAATTGCTACAAGGTACCCTTTCTTGGTCCAGCTTGCAAAGCGTTCAGCTTGGTCACGCCACATCACGCAATTTACAAAATCCGCATCGTATTCCCCATTGGCATTTTTAAAATTCCGATTACAAGCTATTGTAAATTGTGCAGTAGCAATATCTGAAGGAGTACGTTTCAACTCTACATCCTTTGTTAATCTTCCAATCAAAGTTACATTATTAATCATTATTCTTATCCTCCTACTCTGTTCTGTTCGGCAATTTCTTTCAGTTTCTGAGCTCGTTCATGCTCACGCATTTGATACTCTCGATTTAATTTATTAAGAATAGTATCCTGCATTGTATTTTTTTCAGCCATGCGCTGGATACTTAATTCGTGCTCTTCTACTTCCCATTGCAAATCCCTATTTTCTTCTTCAAGTTTTTTTATTCGTGTATTGAAACTTATGCTTGATATAAAGAGTATTAAAAATAGAGCTGCAATATTAACAATCAGTAATCGATTTTTGTTCATACTGTTCAATCTCCTTATCTAAATCTCTAATTTTACGTTTCATCCACTCTTTGTTGGCTGTGGCATTTTGTTTTCCTATTTGATTACATAAAGATATGAACAATTTCTCATCTTCTAGTCTTTTTTGATAGGCATTTCTTGTTTTAACTAATGTCTCTAATTTCATCTTTTTTATCATCCTCTATATTTGATAGAACAGCCACCAAAATGGCCCAAATAATAGCTAATATGTGGGCAAGGCCGATTACAAATCATAAAAATTGTTCCATCCCATTACTCTACTTCCTTCACTTCTATTCCTTCACAATCAAACACCCAGCCAAAGCCGGCCTCTTCAAGCTGTTTTTTTGTGTGTTCTGTACGAAATTTTTTATCTAGTTTTACTGACGATAAGACCCAAGCGTGTT
>OGCX01000177.1_pt1 | contig 40805 bp, 54 predicted proteins | sample 1570261 | NCBI WGS metagenome assembly OGCX01 (sample SAMEA2582161, study PRJEB24529) | metagenome | biome: Human gut stool | place: China | collected 2011 | reverse complement strand
GGTTTATTTTGGTGGACCACCAGGGGTTCGAACCCTGGACACCCTGATTAAGAGTTTACTTATATACTGCCGACAAACCCTACAAATACAGTATTTTACTGTATTTTATACTTTCCTATTTGCCTATATTTCTATATATTTTTTAATAAAATGATGTCAAAATGATGTCAAACACAAAAAGCCCCAGGTAGTATTTCCTGGGGCTTGCCTTACGTCCACCCTCGCAAGGCTAGGGAGATATTTGGATCACCTCTTTACCGATGAATCACTACTCCGATTACTGCTCCCGCTCCCACCATCTGAGACAGGTTGCGCTGCATCCGTAGTCGTTTGATTGTTCTCTTGTCGTTGTTGATTTGCCCTTTCAATTCTATCAAAGAGTTCGACATTTCGTTCAAGGTAACTTCTTGCTTCATGGATAGCATTTTGGCTTTCATCAATTCTGTTTCCAATTTCGTTATTGTATTGTGTGCTTCTGTCAATTCGTTCTTTTGCTTCATGACTATATTCTGTGCTTCTGTCAATGGAACGTTGGATGCTTCGATTAAGTTCAAGGCTTTCTCGTTGTTGCTTTTCAATTCGTTCCACTGTGTTAAGGGAATCGTGATTGTTGGTTCCGCTTGGCTCGTGGAAGATGTACCAGCAGCAAAAGACGGAGAGGAGCACAATACCACCGATAACAGCATGGTGGTAACTAAAGCTATTAAGTAAAACTTTGATTTTGTCATACATCATACCCCTCCTGCGTAGTCAGTAATCCCCCTAGCAATAGCACGGACAATAGTATCTAAATCATTAGACAGCATAGCGTGATCTTCTTCGTTATCAATGAATGCCATTTCAACTAATACTGCAGTTGCATCGGTACCATTTAGTACCCAAAGGTCATCACGTTTCTTAACACCACGATCAACTGTATTAATGCTTCGGATAATTTGACTTTGAATGTCATTCGCTAGGCGTTGCCCATTAAAAGACTTGTACAAAGTTTCTGTACCTCTAGCTTCTGTATTAAACGCATTACAATGAAGCGATACGAAGATATCTGCGCCCCAAGAATCAGATTCAGAACATACTAGACCTAAATCATCATCTTGTAGAGTACGGACTTCACATCCTGCTGTTTCCAAATAGCGAGCTAACATTTTGCCCGCATCACGGGCCACATCACATTCACGAGTACCATATACAGGGTTAACTGCGCCACTATCTAAGTTGATATCGTGGCCAGGATTAATAAATACTTTCATCGTTTATCCTCCTCTTCTAATCTGTCCGGAATACCATTGTTATTTTGGTCTATCCAAAGGCCTAAAAACCCTACAATAGCCGTTAATACACTAGGTATGAATATGTGGTCAATAATATTGATGCCGACATTGATCAGCTTGTTTGCATCGTCTGATACGTATCCGCTGATAAACGACATAACATATTGAGTGACCACCAATAAAATAGGCACTAGCATAACAAATACTAGTGCCCGTGTGGCTAATATACCTGTAGGGTGGAAGTTAGCCACCCTCACAGATTGATATGATTTTTTAATTGTGTTGATGAGATTTGTTGGTAAGTTCATGTAGCTCCCCCTTAATATCATCAACACGTACTTCTAAGGCTTCAACTTTTGCTGATAGTAATACTTGCTTACTTTCAGCTTTAATTCGTTCTGCGCGTGATAATTTAATTTCATCTTTCAAGTCTTTTAGAGTATCAGTTAGCACACTCCATTTCTCTTGAAAAATAAGATTATCTTGCATTCGTTGAGAGTCCAATTGTTGTAACAACGGAATAATCAACAATCTATACCCTGCACCTGCAACCACCCCTACAATTGTAAGGGTGGTTAATATATCGTTCAACTCGAACTGCCAAGTCCACATTATTTACCCCTTTCTCCAGTACCCTATAATATCAATAATATAACGTGTGTTCGCCGGTACCCCCCATGCTTTAATAATACGGCTGTTTCGTTCAACATAAACACTATTGTTATTTACATTAACGCTTTTTTCTATTAGTCGTACTGCGACTGGTGCATTTGGTGGGAGCTGTGCTACCATACCCCCATTGCCAGAAGGGTTAGTCAATATAAAATCAAAATGCAAGTATCCCCAACCAGTTAAGGGGTCGAACGCTAAATAACCTCTATCCGCACCATATGCACCAGCTTTAGCAGTACCCCATACAACTTCATATAATTCGATTGGTTGCGAAGTTACTTGTCCACCACCGCTTCCAGGGTCGCCTTTAGGACCTTTTAACGCTTGAAGTTGTTCCGCCGTAAAATCAGAATATCTAAAAGGTTCGCCTTTATCACCCTTTGGCCCTTTAAGTGCGTTAAGTTGTTCCTGTGTAAAGTCGCTATATCTAAATGGCTCACCTTTAGGGCCTTTAAGTAATGCTAATTGTTCCGCAGTAAAATCGGAATATTTAAATGGTTCCCCTTTTGGTCCAGGTGGTCCAGGAATTCCTTGTTCACCTTTAGTTCCGTCTCTTCCTGGTGGCCCAGGAGGACCTTGCAAGCCTTGTTCACCTTTCGCTCCGTTAATTCCGTCTTTACCAGGAGGTCCTGGTGGTCCTTGAATACCTCGCTCGCCGTTTACGCCATCAACGCCATTTTTACCAGGTTCACCAGGAGGCCCAGGAGGACCTGGTGGCCCTTGTAGTCCAGGGTCGCCTTTTGGTCCTTGCAGTTTAACTATTTGAAGATTGTCTTTAACTTTAATTCGTTCTTTATCTTCATCTTCATTAATGTGAATGTTTACATCGTTCATTATTTCCCCCTATTACTAATACCTTGAATTATATTAAGTTGCCCTTTAACTAGACATTTAATAGGGTGGTCTCCACTCCATAAGAATAAATCCCATTGGTATTTACCTACATCTAGAGTTCCAGTATCTAAGGATAGAGTGATTTTACAAAGCTCATCATCCTCTAAATTATCGGTAGATACATCGATACTAAACTTCACCTTATATTCTTCACTATCAGCATATTTACGCACACATGCAAACAAGCTGCCCTCATCAACAAGGTTGTTATAGCCGATATTAATAGAAATTGCTTCACCTTTAATTGCATTAAGGTTGTGTAGTACCGGAAGTTTCATCTTTGATTACCTCGTCCATTAAATCATTATGGACACAGCCCTCTGTTGGGCATGTTCCGTCTTCGTTAAGCACTTCCCAGCAGTACTCACAGAATTCCATAACAGGTACTTTACTTTCTCCGATATATTTAGGCATATTATTGTACCTCCTTAATACGTGTTACCATTTCGTTATTCAATTTAATATACTGCGCACTAATAGCTGCAGTAGGTTTTCCCATTAATAACAATCTACGCTGAGCCTCTTCTAAGGATTTGAAGCGCGGCTCGTATTCAGATTTAATCGCGTTAATCTTATCTTCCTTTGTAGGAACATACGGATCAGGCGCAACGAATTTGCCGTCTATATAGAATTTACCTTTCATAAATTCATCTAGCATGGTATCACCATCTGCAGAGTAAATATAATCTGCTGCATCTGGCCATTCTTGTTTTGCAGTTGCTAACAACTGCTCTTGCGTTACTGTATTATCAACATAGGACGTAATTCGTTCGCCCATTTCGTTTAACACAAATACATATTGATTCATAGTCGTATCCTTTCGGAGGTGAAATTATGCGCCGTTACGCTGTTATGCTAAAACGTAGACAACGCAATACCATTACATTAAGGCAACTATTTAACGAGTGGTTGCCTATTCACTCGCAGTCTATTTCTGATAGCGCTGTTAAGTCTTATCGCATTGCTTTTAAACACATATCCAACATAGCGGATATACCTATCACGGATATTCATTTTCAGCACCTTCAAAATGTGATTAAATCCATGCACGTAAAAGGACTCTCCTACTCATCTTGTAAGAAAGTCCGTACACTACTTAATCAATTATTTAATTACGCAATCATTAAAGATTACCCTATCACTAATTACGCCTTACACTTAACCCTAGGCCCTAATATACCAACGATTAGGAGAAAAGTATTTACACGCCAACAAATCAACAAATTATGGGCGATAGATACTTCTTATTCTCATATGATTTTAATACTGCTCTACACAGGACTCCGCATCGGCGAGCTACTTAATTTACGTAGGCAGGATATCAATAGACGATCATCATACCTCATCGTAAGACGCGCTAAAACAAAAGCCGGTGAAGGTCGTATTATTCCCATTCATCACCGCATCATGCCTATAATAGAGCAACTACATACTAGTAATTACCTATTCACTATCAGCTACACATCATTCCGTAAGCATTTCCAGGATATTATGAAGCAGCTTAACTGTAAGCATACTATCCACGATACCAGGCACACATTCGCAAGTCTACTTGATGCGGTTGCGCCACCTAACGCGTTACGTTCCTTACTAGGCCATAAACAAGGTGATATCACTACCAGGGTATACACGCATAAAACTATTCGTGAGCTACGAAAAACCATAGAATTACTAAGGTAACTCCCCAATGGGGCTTAACTTGGTTTTTAAATCAAAATACCTATTGTGATGTAACATTGCCTATCAGTTGTAGGGTATTAATGGCAATATGTAGTGATGACTCTGCAGGAATTTCGACACGAGGAGATGAGTTCTTTTTGTCTTGGAATAGTGGATTTTCAAATAACAACAGAACATCTATTCGCTTTTTAACTAATCGAGGCAACGCCGGTAACTTTACATGGCTGTGCGTTGGAATCAGCTAATTACCTACTCCCATGCCGTAGTTCTATAGGCACTTATTAAACTATCTCCAGTGGGGAATTGGCGGACAAGATAATGTAGTCAAGACAGAAGTGACATTTCCTATTAGATTTACAAGATTATTCATGGCTAATGCTATTGATGCGTATTGGAGTGGGTCAGATACACCTAGATATTTTGCAAACTCTGCAAGCGAAAGCAATAATACAAAAGCTGTATTTGTGGCGAGTGATAGATATGCGGCATCCTATTACTGGTTCGCACTGGGGATTATTTAATTACCTACCGCGATATATCTGCCCCAAGCACTAGTTTTATTTAATCCATCTTTCGCCGCCTGAGAATATACTTTAACCCCTGTCTTAGTATGCTCTCTAAATGAATGGACCTGGTTATCAACATTGTTGCCATTCACGTCATTACCAACTACTACGTAACACTCTCTATCAAATGAAACAGGAAATGAAATTGTACCTCCTATGGGTACGTTATTAAACGCTCCCCACTGGATAGTGAAACCATTCGCAAACTTTACGAAACCAGCATTAGCATCAAGCTTAGACGCTACTATAGCGCCTTGGCCTAATAAGTTTTTAATTGTAACAAGCGTACTTGCCGGAGAGTCTTTCCAGTTAGCACTACCGAGGATTGCTTTAATTTGGTCTGTAATAGGAGGGTGCGCACTTGTATCACGGCCATGGGCCTCTAATGCACCTCTAGTCAGATACGCCGCATCAACCTTCTTAACAGTTACATTCGTGGAATTGCCAATTACAACATCTAAAGAGAATACTTTAGAATTAATAGGAGTCTCCTTAGATGGAATATAGGATGCGTAGTTACCGCCATTACTATATGCAATTAATCTAGCAGCGGAATCAGATTCACCTTCTAAATTAGCATATACGCCTAATTCTCTGGCGAAGAATCCACTAGTTACCGTACTATTGCCTACTGCAAATTCAATTCTAAATTGACCGTCTCCTACGAATTCACCATTAGAGGTAAACGGACACTCCAATTTTGGAGCTATTACAGAGGTCATAGTATCGATATTTTGATTATCGAGCTGGCCGTCTCCAGTAACTAATTTAATATACTGCAACTTCTTACCAGTTGCTTGCGATCTTGCGATTAACTCACGGCCATAATTGGTTAATCGTGTGTTTGGATAAATAGAAGCCATGTGTTCTCCTTATACTTTAATTGTTTCTAATACGTCGAAGCTCATGCCTATATTAATGTCAGAGCCTACTTTGAAGTCAAACTTATCTAATGCCGCCCCGACATGGAAGGATTCATATACATCAGAGATAGCGCCAATGTATATTTCGCCGTTAAGGTTTGTAGTACTTTTCGTTTTGATGATTAAGTTCTTAGGTATTAACGGCTCAACATAATCAATGATATTGTTGAGTTGTGTTTCAAACCCATCTACTACATCTAGCCAGTACTCATACCTGTCAGATACAACGGAGTGCTCTACTACGTGATTACCGAATTTAAAATTAAGCATTTCTTGCACTTTAGGCATAGTAAAAGGACGCTGTCCGATTAATACCGATAGTATTTCACTTCTGCGCCCTTCTGTGTCTGTCAAATCCGGAGGATTGATGCCTAAGATATGTTCCCATGCTTCAAGCCCGTAATCTGATGCGGTATAGATGTATTCTTCCTTAAAGATATCAAGCATGATATCCCATAGTAGTTGTAATTCAGCCGATTCCACTCGATACACTTCTTGGATATCCCGAGAATCTCGAGTTAACGGAACGGCGAATTGTGAGATATCAATATCTCGCTTAAAAATACCGAAATCTGTAATCATACCGCCACCAAAGTAATCGTCCCTAATACTGGGATTTGATTATCCTTTAATTCTAGTTTTGATATAGCGGCACCGTTTACGGTAATTCTACCCACATCAAGAACGTTAGGAAGTTCAACCATCAAAGCTGTTACCAGGCTAGACCGAAGAATAACACGATCCTTCTCGTCTTGATTACACCATTCTTTAGCACGAATAAGTAATCGTTGCTTAATAGCGTTTTCTGCAAGAGTTTGGATTTCGTTAATTGTATGACCGCTCATCATAGTTACTTCAATTCGGTAGTTGACAGTTACAGGTTCGGCCTTTTCGATTGTTACAGTATGACCGATAGGAGCGAGCCCATAGCCTTTGCCTTTCGGTGCAGGGTCTATAACGTTCTCTACTTCCTTAATCAGTTCATCTGCTGCCGGTTTGTAGTCGCTATCTAAGACGACTAACTTAACTGTACCGCCACCATTCCAACAGCGGTATACTTTAACACCACCTACACCAGGGATAGCTAATACCTTTTCCTTGTAATCAGCGCCATTGCCACCATAAGCTTTTGATTTCAAAGCATCAAAGTATCGTTTTCTAAATACTTCCGTGTCTTCTTCATCTTCACCAGGTGTGATATTTTTCAATATCTTAGCGGAGGTAAGGCCATTAATACCTTGTATTGGCGTGATATCACCTGTAGTCGCATTAGGAGTGCGCCCGTACTGTTCGCATTTGAGCTTATACTTATGTTCCGTGTCGTCGATTAACTCTGTTACAACAAAGTTATATTCGTTGTAATTAAACCTGGAGCCAATCGGTACTTCCATATTAAACTGGGCTTCAAATTCGCCTTGCGTGGCCGGTTCCGGGTAAATATTAAACTCTGCCGCCCGAAGTATTAAGAACTCACGGTCTGCCGTAGTTGCAAACGCTTGTTTCAAAATAACATCTGCTAGGATGTAGAGTTCTGCAAACTCCACACTTGCTGGAGCTGTAGCATCGTATATAACACTACCTTCACGCCTATCGAATTCATCTTTAACTCTATCGAGCATTCGTTTTTCAATTCGATTGGCCGTCATATGCTCATACAATACCTTTCACCCCTTTCTTGATTTTTTGTAGCGTACCATAAATGGTATCTACATCGAATTCAACCATGACGTCACCACCTTCGTGGCTAAAGTCAAAGTTGTATACTTTAGTGATTCTATCGTCATTCAGTAAAGCCTCTTCTATGCGTCGCTGTAACTCAGCGTACACATACGGAATTGGCTGACCGAATAAGTCTTGTAGCTCGATGCCGTAATTCCAACTGTAAATGATATATTGGTATCGCTCCGTGTTGATGATTTTATAAATCGCTTGCTCCATAGCCCGCAACTTATCTGCATAGCCCCTAATTTGGCTATCCGTTCTAAAATCAACGTCATACGTATGCGACGGTTCAATATAATTTACTGTATCCGGAATAAGGGCATCGTTATTTTGTTTTGGTAATAGTAAATTATCTGCCATTACTTAGTCGTGCACCCCCTGTTCGGGTTATACCAACGGTCTAATGCTATGTAGCGCTGTCCGCCAGTTTCCTTTAACATAATGACCTTATCACCCCTAACTAACTGGTTATGAACGAGATACTTCTTACGTCCTTTGTACTCATGGTTATGGCTTGCATATTCGGCCATACCGCCGCCACCTGCTCGGTTTTCTGTAACATGATCAACACTCATCTCCATAGTCCATTCACAGGTGTTCTTAGTAAGAATAATATTTTCTTCAGGTACGGTTAACTTAGGGTCAATCTTAATAGCGAGCGGTGACACACTGACAACTTCGCCAACGACTACTTCCATAGGTTCGCCATTCGATATAACGGTGCTCGCTATTTCTTTAATCGTGTTAACGATTTTCATGTACTCGCTATCCATTATTTAGCCCCCATTCGAATAATCTTAGTTGGCGCTTCGTCATTATGCCACGCATAATTTGCGTTGCCATATTTCATAGCATAACCACGTTTAGAAGAATTGCCGAAGCACCCGCCTGCACCATCTGCAATAACAACGTGTTCGTCATCACCATAAATCAACAAATCGCCTTTATTAGCGTATCCGTTGAATTGTTCCGTTGTATAACCTTTAGCCTCGAGATTTTGGCGAAGCGTATCAACTCTTGCCGTGCCTTTGTTGTACTCATCTTTCAAATCAGAATTGTACCAAGACCCAGTAGCGCATACTGTGTCAGCACAGCCTTGACTGCCGTATTGAGATACTCGGCCGTCATTGGCGCTGAATGCAGTATCAACTTGACCCGCTGTACCGCCTGCCCCAGTAGTGACTGCGGTACCTTTGGTCTTTTTAGCAGCTTCAATCTTCTTAACTGCTTCCGCATCTTCGTCTTTTGCAACTTCATAAGCCGCATCATTATCAACGTATCGTAAATCTAAATCCATTCCATGAAATCCTGTTTTAAACGTATGAGTAACAGATGTTACCATCATGTAATTATTAACAATCATATCGCCAAAGTTTCGATTGATGTACACCAACGAGCCACCACGCACACGCACATCGCCAATGACGTTTTTCAACTTAATCTCACGGCTTTTCTTATTTTTGTGAGCCATGATTGCCTTGGCTTGTGCTACTGCGTTGACGTCCTTCTCTTTAGGAATGAGTAGATACTGTAATCTGCCCCATTTCTCGATGTTCTTATCGTCTTTAGCGATGAAGGTGTTCTCCAACTTACTTGATGCGCCGTTTGGAACGGTGCGGACGATTTTTACATAGTTGTATGTTTCCTTGTCTATGGAAGTTGTGTATTGCACATCTTCCATACACTCATCATCAATGTAAATATCTGTCTTCATAGTCTCAAACGATGCTAGCCGTAACTCGCCCGCATCATCGTACAAATGGTAGAACGCATGATTCGGAGTGTATATAGCCGTTTTGTCGAGTAGTTGACATATCATTTCTTGCAATGACTTATCTTTGAATATGGTTTGAGGTTTCTCCGGAGTTTTCCACACGGTATCATCCATATAACCACATTTCAAACCAAAGTCATCGGCTACCATTTTGATGAATTCTGTCGCCGTCATAGCCCCGATAACATAGCAGTCTTTATTCTTAAGATAGCGTATCTGATCATAGCAAGTAACCGAAATAGAATTCTTGCCGTCACGCTGTTTCTCAAAGACATACCCAAAGAACACCGCCCCTCCGTTTAAAGTGAACTTGGCGGTATCGCCTTCTTCAAAACTGAGGTTAGGGTCTTTAGGCACTTTGAAAGTCATCTTACTTGGAACGCAATCAACTGCTCTCGTAATTTGTACGCCGTCTTCAGGTTCTACGAGCCATAAATCACCAGTGCTTTTGTTTCTGATGGTTAGCTCATAGTGAAGTTGAGTCGGCATGGGTAACGGAATGATAGTGCCATTGATTTGAGATTTTTCGACTGTTTTCTTTTCATCTATAGCCATTCGTTATTACCCTCTCGTTTAAGCTGGACGATTTGACCAACCCCCAAGATAGCAGGTACAGCGATTTTGTTAAGGGCAGCAATTTGGAATAGGTTATCCGTATTGCCTAGTTGCTTCTTAACGATTTGCTGTAAAGTCTGTCCTTTGGATACTTTAGCAGTAGATGCCGCCACCTTGCCGTCCGTAGGCCTGTCCGACTTAACGCTACCTTTTGCAGTTCCGTCTTTGTCTGTCTTCACTTCAATCCGTTTAGCGCCCCAATCTTTCCATTGTTTCAAGGTAACACTAGCATATGAGTCAAAGCCGTTATCTGCATCTTCTTCTATGACGTAGTTTTCAAGCGTACATTTCATGTTAGTCATGGCTAGCATCTGTCCACCTGGTTTCATTCGAACTACGATAAATTGGAAAATCGTCTTTGTAGTTTTAAGCTTTTCGAGTTCATCGATGTAATACTTAGCCTTTTTAGACTTAAACAACAAAGACTCATTAAATGGATAATCGGAGTTAGGCAATAAGAATTTAAAAGCAATGTCAGTAAGCCCTGCTGGTTTAATAACGTTAACTTCGCCTTTCCCCAATAGCTCCATAGTTTCGTTCTTGCCATTGATAGTAGTGGTTAATTCTTTAGGGGGAATCGGTATCTGCATCGTCCCCATATAGAAGTAATACATTTAGATTCCCTCCCTTTGAATTGCAAATGCATCTTTCAAGCCTTTCGAGATTTGACTTGTAAAGCCATCTAAGTCAGTGCCGTTATTGATTTCCACATCGTTATTCATTTGGATGTGAATTACATTGGCATCTTGCCATCTCTTCAAGGACTTATCGATAGCGCTTTCACGGAGTGCCTTGATTTCCTCATTTGTCATGTCGATAGACTTGGCAATCTTGCCTGTGTTTTTGGCAGTCTTACCTGTGTTTTTCTTAGTCTTATCGGCCGCATCATGATCGGCGCCAGGAGTAATTTTGCTAGCGTCAAACTCTTGAGGAGTTTTAACACCAGGCATGTTAGGCATTAAGTCACCTAGGCTAAGGTTAGCCCCAATGTTATAGCCTTCACCGAAAGCCCCTGTAACGCTAGAATAATCCATCTTGCCCATGACAGTAGTTTCACCGCCGGCAATCTCGAATCGTTCTATTACACCAGTAGCCCCGCCGACTTTATCAATATTTACACCTGGGATTTTATTAATCGCATCGATAATATCGTTAATCCTGGCTTTTACGAATTGCCAAATACCATTCCATATATCGATAAATAAATTAGCGACTGCATGTAATGGGTCTTTAAATACGTTGGCCAAGAAATTAACAAATGCTGCGATAATGTTCCATCCCAATGCGAACACATTGAAAATAGCGGAACCGAACGCCCAAAAAGCACCAACTACGATTCCTAGTACGCTAATATTCGCATCACAGAAATAGTTAATAGCTTCTACAGCTAAGTAGATTATGACTATAACTGCAACAATCAAGCCGATTACCCATGTTAACGGACACGCATATAATGCGGCGTTCAATCCTTCTTGAGCTACAATCATTGCTAACAGAGCGGCAGTTTCCGCCCAATCCGCTACGGCCTTAATTGCCATAGCTCCTGCAGCGAGAATCGTTCTTCCGGCTGCTATACCGGCCTGGATTGCATAAAACGCCATTACGCCACCCAGTATTATCATTGCTGTATACATGATAGACGAGTGCTGTCTAACAAAGTTAGATAACGTGTTAAATGCCCATACTGCAGTATTAATCGTTTCACCGATAACACCTACGAGCCAATAGAATACCGGCGCTACCGTTTGGATAGCTCCAGTTACGTTGTCCACTAACTCACGGACACCCTCACTATTAGCAAGGTCGGATATTCGTTGGAACACAGGCTCAAACGCCCGAATAGCTTTATTCTTAATCGACTGCATATGATCACCCCAAGTTTTAGGAAGTGACTCAAACTGCTTTTCAATCTCAGGCAAGTTATTCATAATAGCGTTTTTAATGACTTCAGCAGTAATCTTGCCCTCCGAAGCTAGCTTCTTAAGTTCTCCACGGGATACGCCCATTGATTTAGCAATGATGTTTTCAATCATAGGCGCGTTCTCAGCAATGGACCGGAATTCGTCGCCTTGTAATTGTCCACTCGCTAAACCTTGTGTTAACTGAAGCATAGCGTTCTTTTGTGCTTCTTTCGATGCACCGCCAATGGCGAATACTTTTTGAATTCCTTCCATGAATTCTACAGCTTTTCTTGGGTCCGGGAACGCATCATGCGCGGATTGAGATACCTGGATTACGGCGTCAGCCATTTCCAAATACCCGCCTCTTGCACGCTGTGCGGATTCAAATATCTGCTTATTCAGGTAGATAGCATTCTCCTGGCTTCCGGCTACCAATTTGAGCCGAGCTTGAACCTGTGCCCATTCAGTAGCAGTATCTTGAATTGATTCGATAGCACCTTTTATAGCACCGATACCGTTCATTACCGTACTAGCCAACAGGTTACCAGCAAAGCTGTTCATGATTCCACCCATGCTAGCTTTTAGTGTTTCACTAGCATTTGATACGCCAGTCATCTTATTATGTAGCGTGTTCATGGATTGATAGGCTTTAGTTGTTGCGTTTGCGGCTGCGTTCATAGCATTAGGAATATTAGTAGAGAGGCTTATATAGTTAGAAAGTGTAGCCATTCATTACCCCCTTTTTGCCTTATTCATTTCATCTTGCTCGTCTTTGGCATGTTGCTGAATAAAGGCAATTACTACAGCCTTTTCATTCATGTCCATATCCGCAAAAACAGAAGGTCGCATATGGTATTTAACAAATGCCAAATATGCGAACATCGTTTCTGTTTCATTGGATTCTAGGAGTTTTTTACTTCTTTTACCTTATCTTCCATGCCGACATCATAGCCTTGGGCTTCTGTTACTGCCGCCAAAAGGTCAGCATATTCACCAGGTGTAAGCATTGCTTTTACAAGCTCAACTGGTTCAGTAACACCCCAGCTATCTTGAAGTTCCGCATCATAAAGATTAGGGTAAGTGATTGCCTTAGATAGCACATCTTCGTTGTATGCAGTCGCATCGAAACGTTCTTCAGATTGACGAGTGATGCGGTCAGTAATGCGTTTAGTGTATTTCTTACGCATTTTTTCAGTTTCATCTGTTGCCAATGTTTTGATTTTCCACGCAACAGGCTCGCCATTCACTTTAATACGTTTAGATGCTACGTATTCTGTTTCATTGACTACATCAACATTTTGTTTAAGGAATGCGCTTAAATTTTCAGCCATTATAAAAACCTCCTAAAAAAGGGAGCAAGCACTAGGCTTGCATCCCGTCTAATTCATTAAAGTGTTGAACGTATTTAACACCTTCATAGGTGAAGTTGTGTTCTTGTTCGATGTATTTACCTTCAGCGTCGAATTCAGCCGCTGTTAATTCGTCAAGGTTCACACCTTTTAGAATTACAGAACGGCGACCAGCTTTAGAAGTTGGATCATTATTAACTACTTGCATATCAAAGTATGTATCCACACCTGTTTTCAAGTATTTTTCAACCATCTTATCGAATAAAGCTGTGTTGTGGTAAATAGTTAAGCTACCGCTGTATTCTACGGAGGTAGACTTATTGCCCGCACCAATGCGGCCCAAAATAGCCACTTTTTCTTTATTCTTTTTGATTTTTGCGCTGAGTTTCTTAGCTTGAAACAGCAAGTATCTGTTACCGTTCTCTACGATATAGCAAGATGCTAATTTAGAAGAAACAACGTCAGCTGCATCCATCGTTTTCAATGCATCTAAAATTTCATTTTCCATGCGTTATCCTCCTAGGCTACTACAACAGTCATGTACAATTTTTCCATAGCCACAGTTGGCTGTAATTGTACGTTAACCAATACATCTTCCTTGTTATCGCCTTGCGTAGGTACTGGGATATCCTTATCATCGAAGTTTTGGATAGCACGTACCTTTTGATATTGCTCAGCAAGGTATACAAGGTCGCCCCATAAGGACTCACGACCAGCTTGGTCATTAGGGGATTTATCAAGATGTGTTTTATTGAACAATCTAGCGCCGTCAACTGCCCAGTTATCCAATACACGAATGACTTGGTTAAGAGAGAAGTCGCGGTTTTTAGCTTTACTGAATTCAGTAAATGTGTTGATGTCTTTCAATACACGAACGTCGCCTTGGATATTACCACCAACGGAGTCAGTAACATTGTGGAACATAAACATGCCGTCCTTGATAGCTTGTTCAAGTTCGAACTGTTTGTAGTTAACATTTACAGTGAATTCGCCATCATAGATCATGTTGCCTACTGTTGCGTTGATGTTACAAGATGCTTCTCTACCTACTGTCCAATACACCAAAGAGCCTTTTTCAGCGCCTTCGTCGGTTACATCATTAAGGATAGAGATAACGCCTTCATAGTTGACTTTAGTCTTACCATGAATAATTAATTGGAATTTAGCGCCACTTTGTTCACGGCAACGATTAGTAAATGCAATAAGCAAGTTCTTAACTGTTTCATCCGCACCAGCGTAACCTAATATGTTGAAGTAGTAAGGTTCAAGCATATCTAGACCGTCTTGGTAATTCTTAACGACAATTGCGGAGCCGTTAGTACCACCGGATAATGCGGTGTAAGCTGTAGCTGTTAATGCACCAGTTTTAGTGAAGACGATGTAATCGTTATCTTGTAATTCTGTTGCATTTTTCAAGTTCTTTTGAATATCTACTGCTTTACGAACATCACCTGTAGTGAGGTAAGTAGTTACGATAAATTTACCTGTGTTATCTGGATCAGCTTGAACAGATACACCCAAATCGTTACCACGAATACCCTTATATTTTGCTTTACCGATTGTGCTTGTAGCTTGTGCACCGTCAGAGTTTAAGCGGTAGAAGTACCCAGTTTTCAAGCCACGGAACAAATCACGTAAGCCCTTCATTTTGTCATGACCGTAGTCATAACCAAAGTATTTTTGACAATCCTTTTGGAATGTGTCGTTATCTACACGGAACACTTCACCACTTGGGCCCCAATCAAAGGAGAGCATCATCGCACCAAAGCCTCGGTCAGATACTTCTGCATATGCTCGGTCTTTGGATACGAAGTTAATATAAGTACCTGGCAATACTTTATTGTGGAATAAGAATGTGCCACCACCTAATGCCATATTTCACTAACCTTTCACAGGCATATTTAATGCCTGATTTAAAATCTTATCAATATCGCTTTCCGTATACATTTCATCTTCATTAAGAAGGCAAGTGAGTAAATCACGATACCGTCTATATTTGTCAGATGCAATGATAGCGTAAGCATCAAATTGTTGTTCAGTCGTTACTTCGACTGCTTGTTTTTCATCTGCCATCTTTTACCCTTTCTGTTAATTCCATGTGCTTCATACGTTCGATAGGTTTGGCCACTTTCCGTAGTATGTTCTCATACGTTACGAAGAAGTGCAGCACTCCATCTGAAATCTTGTACTTCATACCGGTGCCCATAATTGTACGTTCCCCAACTTGTACAAATTCAAGCAGTAGGTACAGCACACTAGGAATATCAATGAGTTTTCGCGTATCAGTAACCACATCAAGATTATTGGCGTAATACATGATGTCTAAATCCAAAGAAGTATTATAAAGATCACCGACATGTCTGCCCATACTAGGTTCAATCACCTTGATATACGCGCAAGGGAATGTCATATTGTTTTCTTTGAATTCCAGGTATATAGGCACGTTAAGTGCCGTATGTACGGCTTTAGATACAGCTGTTAATACATCAGAATCCACCATGCTTTTCAATCCATTTCTTTAATGTAATTTCCATAATACGTTTAGCGTTTTTACTGAGTACCTTTTCAGCTTTCTCGTGCATGTACGCACCATCTACCCAAGGCTTTTTCAGTCTACCGCCTTGCATAACTCCGCCTTTAGATTGGCCTATCCAGGGAAGAAATCTCCCAACTTCTTGCCTGTGCCCGTCATTAAGGAACGAGGCGTAAGAGGATGTGTTAAATACCTCAATCCGCCCGGTTTTTTCGTTCAGTTGATATCTACCAACACTCCACGATTGGCGGGTATGCTCGCTATCAAAGTACTTTGTTTGTACTTTGCCGTTTTGCATGAATTTAACCGATCGTTTACCGACTGGTGTATTCAATTTAGCTTCACGCACATACACATTGGCCAATTCCTTCACAACTTGTTTGTTGAAATTCTGAAGACTGCCCGACTGACTCAGTTTAACCAAGTTACGATTAAATTCAGCAAAATCTTCCATATCAAATTCAACGCCCATGTCAATGCACCTCTAAATTTTCGAGTTGCACCTCTTGATGGGTGTCGTATCGTGCCGAAATCGATGCACTGCGAAAAAGTTGCTTCGTATTTCGCCCTATAAGCTCGATTCGAGCTCCTCTGGGTATGATTACATCCGGAGCGGTGAAAAGTACCGTGGTGGTACTAAATTTCGCAATCTCAGCGTTTTGGCCTGTAGAGAGAGTTTTATAACTGATTCTACAAGCAAAAGGACCCTCTTTACTGGCCGTTTTACTCATAATTCCAGTATCAGGGTCCATTGCATCCACTTCTGAGATAACATAGCACGTACAATCATATAATCGTTCTAACTGCTTTCTAGCAGCATCTACCATCTTAGCCGTCGGAAGCACGCCAAGTCACCCCTTCCATATCCACTCAAAGCGGTGGTCAATTCTTGGAGACGAGATGCCTTGTCGGGTCCTTTAAACTGAACTTCAGTATCGCCCATTTTAATGGAACTCGCCATTTCTCCGTCAGCTTCAATCAATTTATTTTTGTTTGTGGTGATATAGCTGCCAATTACACGATATACGAGAACGTGCTGTAATTCGCTAGGTAGTTCTTTCTGATTGATATCATTGAGGATATGTTGTGTTTCCGCATCAATCATATACTCAATGATATTTACATCAGAAATTGCATCATACCCAAGCCACGATTCAAGAATTTGTAAAACTGTCTCTTTCGTGGTCATATTATTCACCCACTATTTTTTGAATGTAGCTTTTACAACTTTGGATTGGTTAGTCAATGCAACAGTATAGTGTTCGTTAGCAACGATTTTGTCCAAACCTTTTTCAGGAACACGATCAGCTTCAATCATAACGTCACGTTTAATGTAAATTGTTACAGCTGGTAATACAGGGGTACCGTCTTCCACTTCTGCAGTTACACCAACGATGAAGTTATCGATAGTTGCGCCAGTATCATTGATGCGGCGGGATGTTACAACACGACAGCCGGCAATCATACCGATTTCACCAGTCATCATAACGTCATTGCCGTATTTTGTTTTATCAATGAAGTTAGCATCTTTACGAAGAGCTGTAATTTGAGAAGGTGCTACGAACAAATATTTTTCAACGTAGTCTTCTTCGTTCAATTTATCTACTGCGTTGACCACACCTTCATAAGAAATAACTTTAGTATCAGTTACTGTAAGAGTAGCACCGCCAAGAGCTGTTACTACATCTTGGTCAATTTTAGAAGCCAAGGACAAACGTAATTGATGAGTAGCTTCACCTACTGGGTCGCCATAACCGGATAATTTAGCTTCGTCTGTGATATCAACGCGTTTCATTGCTTTTTTAATCTTAGCTTTAGCGACGGATGTGGACATTTGAGTTGCAAGTACTTCTACGCCTTCTGCAATGTCTTCCGCATCACCAATGTAGCCCCATGCTGGGATAGTGATTTCGTTACCAGGTACGCCTGCTAAAGTGTTATCGATTTTAGCAATAGGAGTAAATTTAATAGCTTTAGGTAAGCCAGCGGATACCATGTCCGCCATTACTTGAGGGTTAACTACATTAGCAACTTGCGTAGTACCTGCTGCGAATGTTTGTAAATTAAAAGAGAATTGTTTATTCATTAGCGTTTCCTCCTGTTAATGAATGGTAAAGTTCAACATCGTTTGCGAATAACTCCGCCCGTTGAGAGTACGTCATTTTAGCGAAGTCTTCTTTAGTTACTGCGCCACTTGGTGCTTTACCGCCAGGGTTACCAGGCGCTACACCTTTAGGGGCGGACGCTTCCCCAAATAAATAAGGATTAGCTTTTGCAACTTCAGCAAGTTGTTCATCTAATCCTTTGATTTTGCCGTCCTTCACTTTTGCATCTGTTAAATCCAATAGCGCACGGACTGCAACGTTGTTTTTAGCTTTTGCATTAGACAATGCTACGTTCACAATATTGTCGATTTCAAGTTGTGCGATTTTACCCTCGTATTCAGCCTTACGAGTTTCTGCATCAGCTTTCATCGTTTCAATTTGTTTCGCAAGCTCCGCATTATCCGCATTAGATTTTTTGAGGTTATCAATCTCGCTGTTAAGAGTCGTGAGCTCCCCTTTTACGGATTTGAGTTCCTCATTCTTAGCATTGAATTGATCCTTAGACACATAATTCTTGCCATAGTCTTCAACGACCTTAGCAGTCTGTTCTTCAGTTAATCCTAGTGCTAACAATTCTTCCTTAGTCATAGTGACCTCCTTAAAAAATACCCATTTCGCTTTATTTTCGTGAGCCACACCTCACGGCTACGGTCTTGTTAGTTATCGCCCAACAATACTAAAATGGCAATTAAAAAAGCAGCGTTTCCGCTGCTAATTAATAAATTCTTTTTCCCATTCCTCATAGGTTATCGCTCCGTCAAAATCAGTACTCTTGTCATTCTGATTTCTACCTGTGCGTGTTCCCCCTTCGAGTCCGGGGATATATGGAATTGTAGTTGACCTGCAATAGCAATGAAACGGTGGAACGGTTACGCCTGGTTTAGCATCGACGAGACGAACACGTTTACGATCCATGTGTCTGCAGATGGAAGAAGTATGACTATCTAGTGTAGCCAGTATCTCTAACTCCTCGACATCTAGGTCTTTCATACTATCAAGAAACCCTTGCTCGTGAACCCGTGCTGTCTCTGTTTCGATTAATCGCTTAGCGTTACTGTATGATGTCTTCATCCGCTTATGCAGATTATCTGCCATCGTGTCCGCCCCTTGCCCAATAATAAGGGCTTGGGTGAAATCGTTCTGCAAGTTAGCTACTAACTTACTTGTATCTCCCCAAATCCTACTACTGAAGTCCTTGCCATCACTCGCCCATTGACTATGAACCACACTTTCAACGCGTTTACTATCAATGGTGTTAACTGTAGAGTACTCTCCGCGTTGCGTCTGCACTGTATATGCGGACTTATACGCGGAGGACTGATACACATCTTTCAATAGGTCGTTAAGTGAAATACTCTGCTTTTGAGCCAGTATTTCGAGCTCGTGAACCACGTTGATATACAGCATCTGTTCACGGCTTAACCGCTCGCGAATGGATGCGTTTGATAGCATTTGTTGATGTTCTTCAGATACGCCGATTTTTTTAGCTTCTGCCTTAAACTCAGCCAAATCCATTTTAAAGGCTTTCATCTCATAGGCGTTCAGTAGTTTCCTTGCTTCGGCTAGTTGAAGTCCGTTTTCTGTAGCGAACCTACGATACCAATCATTGATAGCCTTTTCTATCCGACGTAACGCCCTGGCGTAGTTAGCTTTGATTTCCGCATCAGTGAGATTCGCTTTTTGAAACGATTCATCTAGTAACCGCTCATACCGTTTCTCCCAGTAATCATTCGCCATCTGCCTCACCGCCGTTCGGTACAACAAAATCTGCTGTTACTTCGGACTGTTCCTTTTTTACTTTCGCAAGCTCTTCTGCAGCATCTGTCGTCCACGGATGATTTGCAATGATGGTTTCATTGGATATGATGCCAACGGAATTCTTACAGTTGTTAATCGTATCGCCTTCATTGATAGGTAGGTCACGATTGAATATGAAGTCCACTTCTTCAACTGTATCTTGATTAGTTAAGCCACGATACGTGTTAACGAACCACATCAAATCGTGCAAGCTAGATTTAAACTCTAGCTCCATTTCATTGGCATCTAAATCAATATCAGAGTACATCGACATGATGTTCATCTGATTAGGATTGTTAGCCATACGATCATCTTTAGCATCAAAGCCCCGACCGTTCTCGATAATAGCTTTACGCAAAATGTTAATCAGCAATTGGTAATTGTCGCTATTCACCTCTATTTTTAAGGCCTTAACGTCCCCGTTGACACCATCTACTGTACGAACTTTGATTGCCCCATACGAAGCAAGATTTTGACGGAACTCAGCGAGATTTTCGCCGTCATAGTTTTGCAAAATCAGAATTGTGCTGCGGATATCCTCTTCCATATTATCTTGGAAGTTGGATAGTAACCGGTTAAGTGCATCCTGTAAGGATTTAACCTTAACGATAAGCGGTTGCTCAAATTCATTCGCACGGAACATAATGAGAGGAATACGCTCCCAGTTGTATGGTTTATCGTCAATAGCAAAATTGGCAGTATTTTCTTTATCCGGATCAGGAAGTAAACGTTCCGTATCCCATACATAATACTGAATACCATTCGGTGTGTAGTATTCCACTTTGTGAATGGTCTTAGTTTCTAGTCCTGTGTAGTACTCAATGTCGTACAAGTAAAGGAACGCATCTAGTTGTGTGTGTTCCTCATCTGCCCAAAATGGTAAAACCTGATGCGGTTTCATCATTTTAAACTTTAACTCGCCATCGATACCAATGTAAGGGTGAATATACGCCTTACCCGCCATCGTTGCGAACTTGCCTACAGACTTCAATAAGCGCTGGAATTGAATACCGAACATCTTATCGAGCTCGTCATCATCGGTATTAATATCTAATGGCTTAGACAATAAGTAGTTAACTTTTTGGTCTACTAAATCATCAAATCGATTGTCCACAATCTGATTATTAGGAACGCCCTGTAACGCTATTCGCGTATTACCCTCGCCAATAACGTATCTTTGCTTATTCAAAATGTCATGTTTACCGTCATAATAATCGATAGCAGTACACATCGTTTTCCGCTGTTCGCTACCTAGAAAATTACGCAGTTGCGCTTGTAGGAACTCGCGTTCCGACATAGTCGCTGAACCTTTTATGATGCGGTCCCACAGCTGAGATAATATCAATCAAACGACCACCTTTCTACATTAATATCTTCCAAACCATACCGCATAGCATCCATAGCATGGTTATTTTCGTCTTCAGGTTTCCCTGTGTATTTCTCAAAGCGATCCTTCGCCCATTGGTACGTGGATAATTCACGCAGCACATTAACGCATCTTGGGTGAACGATTAATTCGTAATCTTGTATTCTCTGAATACCGTTTAATATGCTGTCCTTGCCCTTGCGAGCCCTGGTTATCCCTTTTAGCCCTGCCTGGTACAATTCCTCAATAGATTTAGGCTCGGCGCTATCAGCCCTCATCTTCTCTTTTGCGTACCCCATATCAATAATACGAGATGCTAATTGTTGATTCGTAAGCCCTGTTTCGTACAGCTCATCGAATATGTAGATTTTCTTATACTCCATATCAACTAGCATGCACACTAGCGCTGTAGGGTCTACCGTATAACCAAAATCAAGGCCAAACGCGGACTTGATACCGGTTTGACCTCTAATATAATCAACACTAAATTCTTGTTCTTTCCAGTTTTCGTAAACCAGTCCCTCAACAACGCCCCAGTTACCGAGCCCTGCTACTTGATACCGCTTAGGGTTCTTCTTCATCTCCTCGAACAGTACCAAGTCCGAGTCACTCAGGAACTCGTTACACAGGTAATTCGTAGTCATGGCCAATACATTTTCACTAGGCTCGTCAAAGAACCGTTTCTTTAACCAGTGCCTATCTGACCACGGGTTAAACGTAAGCACTACCTGGTGATACATACCGTCGGGTAACTGGCCACGAATAGATTCGTCCAGTCTGTTGAAAGCATCTTCACTCATAATCTCGTAAGCTTCTTCAATCCACAGCCTACACAACGCACCAACTTCAACAGTAATGGACGTTACCTTTAAAGGATCATCGAGACCACGAAATAGGATTTTCTGGCCTGTTGGAATATACGTTATTTCAAGTGGAGATACGGAACATTTGAAGTACCGCTCCACCTTCAACTGGCGCATAGCCCATTTGAGTTGCGCGAAACAACTGTCACGCAAAGTCCGTTCTGTCTTACGAACGACTAGCCAGTTTATAAAAGGGTTCTCCATTATCTCTATAATGACTTTCAGAGACTGCGTAGAGGACTTCTTACTGGCACGACTGCCCTTGACTACTTTATAACGCCCTTTGAACCGCCAAAAAGCACCGTATCCCTTGCCTACGATATCAGGCAAGTACACTCTGTTAGTCTGCAATATCGTCACCACCTACGATGAGTACAGGCTTAATATCGATAGTCGTATCACCGCTGAGTATTCTATGACGTTTAGCCATTAGCTCTAGGGCTTTCAGTCTAGATTTCTCGTCCGGTGGCTTATCGATAATTCGAGCTTCGGAACATCCTTCCCCTGTGCCCTCGATAACCACTTGCTTTTCGTTTGAGAGCCCCAGGGCAATTCGTGTTAACTCATACTCGACCTGCTGAGCCGTCATGATGTTTTCGTTGAAGTAGGCGTCGCGGAGCTCGGCAACCCTTGTTTTGATGTTAACTATTTTAAGCAATTTAGATGCTTGCGCACCTGCTGTTTTTTCAGAGTAGCCGGCTCTAATAGCGGCCTGTGTAGCATTCATATCCTTGATATACTCATTACAAAACTTTTCGTGTTTCTTGTTCTTTAACTCAGCCACTATCTCACCTCCTGGCTATCTTAATACATCACGGCTGTTTCTCTTAAGTCGGCCGTGCGAACGCGTGCATAATCCACAATTACTTTTATGTGCGTGGTCATGTGTGATATACGTTTGACACAGGCCGTCGTATTCAATTAGTTGTGCAGTGCAAACGCCGTTTTTGTTATTCAGGCATTTACGTTTAATGCATTTGACTTCTGTGCTCATACCTTCTCACCTTTAATCCATTTGTACGCTCAAATCCGATGACTAGTTGGTTGTTGTTAGGCTATATAGTTATTGGAGGACTACTAGTTCTAGTCATCAGATGTCAGCGTACAACGATACAGGGCAAGCTCATAATGTATAAGCTTTAAGAGAGTGGACATATTCGGCTCGCCCTGGTTTCATTGTGCAGTAAATTTCATTTTTACATATTCCCTCTCCTTAGCTTACGCGATCGCCTACACCATAAATACGGGCCCTTGTATTTACAATGCTACATACAACAAAAAGCACGGTCGTCATCACCGTGCTTTTTGCCGAGTTGTGTATAAGAGAGGATTTGTGTTAGAGGTCTAATGACACCTTTCACAACTACATTATACTATGTCAAGTCGGTTCATTTAAGTCCAAAATACTCCAAAACACTCCAAAGTACTCCACTATGAAAGGAGTTCCCCTAATTCGTTCAACGCTTTATTTTTTAAATTGAAGTAACTGCTTTTTTCGTAAAATATCATCGCTTGTACCTTCTTAGGAAACGCCCCGTTAATGTACTCTTGCGCTAATATAATACGCCCTGGTATACATTCTATCTTTTCAATTAAAGCCCTTGCTTCTTCCCTTTTAGCAATAAGCTTTGCTATCTCCCGCTTCTTGGCATCTACCGTATCTACAAGTCTAGCCACATCCCCTTCAAGCCCAACTGGAGTTCCTCCGCCCGACACTCGGTCTTTGGAATAATCAATCGCCGATAAGGTGATGATATCATACTGCAGTTTACGAATATCTTGCCGTAGCGATTGAATTCGAATGGCTATCATCTTTATATCTTGCAGATAAGCCGATGCCTTTTCTTTATAGTCACTCATGCCGCATTACCTCATTGATGTACCGGTCTAAGTACCACCGCGCTTTTTTTAGGTCTTCAAGTTTGTCACCCTTATACCCTGCTCGTGCGATGTACTTGATAACATTACCTAGATGATATGGAAGTTGTTGATCCTCGATAAAATCGATAACCTCAATCTTACCTCGGGTGTAGTGCGAAGGATGATTGATAACATCTTCAGTCTTAGGCTCAGCAATAGCTTGCGTTACTTTTTCTGCAATAGTCTGCATTACCTCTTCATCGATAGTTTGCTCTACCGGTTCTACGGTCACTTCCTTCTTCTTAGGTACCTTAGAGTATTTAGGTAGACACTCCGGACAATATTTAGGCCAACGACCTTGCGCTTTTTCCTTTTTGTGGATAAAGGTTGTACCGCATCCTTCACATGTTAACTCTTTACTAACGCCTGCGCCAGGAGGTGTCATAACTTTTTCACACTCAGGGCAGTAGTCCTCGTGTGTTGTTACTGTAAATGTATCTCCACATCGTCTACATTTCTTTTGCATTATTTATCCTCATTGATACCAATTTCCGCCAAATCTGAGGCAGCTTTTCGTTCTTCCTGTTTCAAGTAGTCTAAATAAAGTTGACGAAACTCGTAGTCTGTCATGATTCGGCACACATCTACGTCTATTGCTTCATATTGCCCCACATTAACCATTACTGCCCCGAGCTCAAGGTCAAATATATCCCCATACAAAGCAATCCATTTCCTACTGGCTATGCTCACAAGTACTTCTTCTATTGCCATTTGCCCAAGCGCATATGATGTATATGCATCCTCCTCTTTAGGAGGGCCAAAAGCGATATCAACTATGTGATACCCGCTGTAGTCCACGTAATTATCATCTGCTTTACTTCTAATGTTAATATTCATTATAGCTTTCATATTTTCACTCCTTATACAATTCTTTACGATATTTAATAGCTTCTAATAGTGCATCTTGCCCAGCTTCTTTACGTTCTAAGGCTTTCATAACTTGCTCGTCCATCGTACCCTTTGTTACTAGGTGGTGGATAATCACAGGTTGTGTTTGCCCTTGCCTGTGTAATCTCGCATTCGCTTGTTGATACTGTTCAAGACTCCATGTCAGTCCATACCATACGATGATATTACCGCCGGCTTGAAGATTTAAACCGTACCCTGCTGATGCGGGATGCGCCAGTAACATTTGTATCTTGCCCTTGTTCCACTCGGCTACATCATCATCGGTCTTTAGCTCAACTGCCTTAGGGAATGCTTCTTTAATCGATTGAAGGTCATGTTTGAAGTTATAGAACACTAATATCGGTTTTCCTTCATTCGTTTCTACCAATTCTTTCAAGCGTTCAATCTTCTCGTTATGGACGACTACGATTTCACCGTCATCGTTATAAATGGATCCATTCGCCAGCTGTAATAATTTACCGGCGAGTGCTGCTGCATTGAGTGCGCTCACATCGTCATCACTGGCTAAGCTAAGTACGTGCTCACGTTCCATCTGTTTATAGAGTTCCCATTCTTTAGGGCTCATTTCTACAGTTATTACGTTTTCAATGCGCTCTGGTAGTGTAAGATAGTCCTTCGCTTTTAGGCTCATGCAGATATCTTGCATCTTGCCGAATATCGCCTTATCTCCGCCAGGCAGTAGTCGGTAGCTATACACGACGTGTCCGTTTGTTTTATCCGGCGTAAAATACCGAGTGCGATATTCGGTAATCGTCTTACCTAATCGTTCGCCTCCATCCAAGAGATACATTTGCGCCCAAATATCAAGTAACGTATTTGGTGCTGGCGTACCTGTAAGTATGACAATCCGTTTAAACAATGGACGGAGTTTTCGTATTGCCTTAAACCGTTTAGCCTGTGGATTCTTAAACGAAGAACTCTCATCGACCACTAACATATCGAAAGGGAACGATTTCTTCTTATGGTAGTATTCATATAACCATTGCACGTTTTCACGATTTATCACATAAATGTCAGATTCACTCTCTAAGGCCTGTATACGTTCCTTCTCGGAACCTAATACCTTAACCACCGTTAAACGTCTTGTAGCGCTCCATTTTTGCGATTCTTGGGCCCATGTAGATTCAGCTACCTTCTTAGGTGCGATGAGTAACACTTTTTTAATGTCAAAGTAATCATACATAAGCCGTTCAATTGCAATAAGTGTAGAAATTGTCTTGCCGAGTCCCATATCAAGTAACAACCCGTAATGCGAATGGTCAATTATCCGCTGAATAGCAATCTCTTGGTATTCGTGTGGCTGAAAATCCATGTATCGCCCTTTCTATATCTTCAACAAATAACTTGGCATCAGACATCCCGGTTACCACAAACACCAAAGCGCCTTGTTTTCGTAATCGTGAAATCTGTACTCGTTGGTTAGCCATTAGCTTCCCCTTTGTATCTTTTAACTCGACGAATAGAACACCGCCCCCTGGAAGTACAATAATCCGATCAGGTACACCATCATTTCCAGGTGACACGAATTTCATATATATGCACCCCATTTTTTTGAGTTGATTTCCTAACCACCGGTCGATGTCTTTTTCCACATTCTCACCTCGTTCTCAATAAAAAATCGGCAACAGGCCTCAGCCCATATAAAATATGGCTTCATCGGGGTTGTGTTGCCGATGTTGGCGTTTTTTTTCTCATATATATATATACGCGTATTTGCGTTTTTTACGTGTATACGTATACAAGCACTTATTCATATATTTATTATTTTTAATTAATAGTAAATAATTGGCAACATAGGCAACAAATTGTATTTAAGATAAATAACAACTACGTTAATCGTGTTTCCGATTTTGTTGCCACACGTGTTGCCGTTGCCGATTTTTTAGCTTATATCAAAGTTCATCGATGTATAGGGATGTATAAAAACTATTTCGATAAATATCAATATATAAAAATTAGCTAATCGGCAACAAAAATCGGCAACACGACTATTTACGATTTTTAACTATCGTTTTAGCCTTATTTTGGAGTGAGCTAGTGTCTCTAACAAACGCTCTTTGCACGCCGTACATTTTTCCAAAACGCATCTTCCCAACGCTCTTTGTGTAAGGACTCCACCCTTTAATAGACTGCAAGATATCAATAATCTCTCTTGCTTTTGCGTTCTGCAGGTTCTTCCTGTCGCCCTCCATCACTTCACACCATATCTCAAGGGCACAAACTCGTTCCCGCTGCACTGAACCACAATAGTCGTCATCGCCATAATTCCGGATATATTCCCTGCGATCGTAGATGTCTTTAGACTCCCAATCTTCAGGCAGTTCCATCGCGAGGTATTCCTCAATGAGCCCTACGAGTTCACCGCCTTCTGTATGGGATAATTGGATTCTAAGGGCTTCTTCTTCAAGTGCTCCTTCAAGAACTAATGGTTCACCTTCAGACCAATACACGAACGCTTCCGCCCATAATTGGTCAATTTCATCCTTTGACAAGTCCCAGGAGTTCTTTGTCTTCCGGTCTTTGTCTCCAGTAATTGGCCAGAATCGGCGGTTACCGGTGCGGTCTTTTAAGAACATAAGATTATTAGTAGAACCGGCGAATACGCATTGGCGAGGATACTCTTCGGTGCGTCTGCCGTAAGGAGAACGGAACCGGTCAGAGGTACGGCTGATAAAGGCCTTAACGATTTCATTATCGTTCTTGTAGGTCGGTGCAAGCTCTGCAAGTTCGACTATCCAGGAGCCCTGAATTTGTTCTAGGGCGTCTTTGGTTTTGATGTCTACTAAAGAGTTGTTAAACCATTTACGGCCTAACCGCTCTAGTATTAACGATTTACCTAAACCTTGAGAACCATATAACACAATCGCCGTATCAAACTTAACGCCTGGATCCATAACACGAGCTACGGCACCACACATCCATTTACGTGTAACAGCCCTGATGTAGTCGGTATCCTCCGCTCCGATGTAGTCGATAAAGAGAGTATCAAGCCTACATTCGCCGTCCCAAGTTAAGCCTGTTAAATACTGGCGTACAGGGTGGAACTTGTTATCTTGCGTTACTTCCTGGAGCGCATCATCGATGATGCCTTTACCCTTGATAAGGTATTTAGTAGCGAAGTAGTTACGTAGGCACGCATCGTCAGTATCTGTCCAGTAAGGTGTTTCATCCTTACCACGCCACGGAAGGTCGTCAATTACAACTAAGCGGTGCGAAAATTCATCAAGACGGATTTTACCCTTTAATGCAGGATCCTGTTTAAGTACTACTAAACAGTTGAACACATCAGACTCGGGGGTACCGTTTTTATCACGTTTAAGTTTAGATAAAAAGTCTTCGTCATCCTCTGTGATATCCTCGAACTCCATATCCGCCATGCGTTCTTTGTCGAGCAGGATTGGTGCTGCACCGTCTTCGTTGACGAAGTCTATCATGTCTTTGTAACTTGGTAATTTGGTGACGCTGGTCTCATCTGCTGGGTCTTTATCTCCGAATAAGTGGCTCCGGACAAGGTCAAACGCATTTACGAGCTTACCGCTGATTGGGTCAGTTGCATGGTTTGAGTAAGCAAAGGTGTCGTTATCGTAAATCACTAAGCCACCTACTGAGCTACCGGCTACATACGTGTATCGGTCTTCGACAGCTGTAGGTTCATAGACTTCAGGGAGAAACTTATGTATCGCATCCGTGATACTGTAGCACCGACAAAAAGCACCGATAAGGCCTTTTTTCTCTAATGGATTGCCTTGTTTCTTAGCCGCATCAAGGCGAATTTGTGATTCCTTTTCCGATGTTGGCCAAAGGCTTGTATCTCGCCAGTCTCTGTACGTGCTTAAATACGCATCGACGGAAACGAGTGAGCCTTCGCTATGTAGGTAAACGTACTCGACATCCTTCGGATGGCTTGGCCAATACATAAGCCGTTCAGCCTGGTGTGTGGATGGGTCGAAGAACTCAATACCGATGTTATCAGCAATCCGTCTTGAGACTGCCAGGTACTCATCCGGTGTCATAGGTCTATCGACTGGGATAATGACGCGATATCGTGGATTGTCAGCTGTGTGGCTGTGTGTACTGTAGAGTACATACTCCATACCGCCTAATTCCATATCTAGGTCTACGATGAAATCTTCGCCAGGATTATCCGCATCAAGAGTAATAAGGTATCGCTCTTTAACAGCACCTCTAATCCGTCTACCATTTTTAGGAATATATCCACCAACAAAACCGCCGACGTCTTTCTTTTGGCCTTGATCAGCCTTAGACATCTTGGCATATTCAGCAGCCGTTTCATTCGTTACAGTAGGCTCAGCCAATTTATTAGCCAAAGCACTCCAAGTCATTTTCTGAGACTTCCAGCTACGGGCGGAGCGACTTCTGCCCGTAGCTATGATGATATTGGTATCCATATTACATCGCTCCTCCCTTCGCAAAGTGGATATCTCGTACATACGCCGGAACGCTTAATCCGTGAGAGGTAACCCATTGACTAACAGCCCCATTGATAGCGTGGTCTTCATATACGCCACGATTGTTTTTAAGTTTAGCCTGGTGTATCTCTATGAAGTCATCCGCATCATTAACGGGGTTAACCTCGATACACGCTACAGGCTTGTTACATTTATAGACACCTACGATAGCACACGTTTCAGCTTTTACTTTTTTGATATAGGAGCTTACACAGTTATTAAGCTGAATACCCATATCAACGATGTCATGAGTAGAACCGATGGCCATAAAGCGGTAACCGTTAACCATGTCAGCTAGCACACGATGTGCTTTACGCTGCTGTACGATTTCGTCTTCTACTTTGTCAAACTTTTGCATTCTCGCGATGGTGTCATGTAGACTTCGCACCTGGATGCGACTGCTCCATACCTCTTTACGGCGACTTCTCGATAACTCAAAATACATACTAGCGGTATCTCTGATATCGTGATAGGACGGTGCGTTTCTAATGAATAAGAACGCCTGGCGCTCACCGTATTGATGGCTAAGGATGTTAACAAATTTACGGATTACTGATAAATCACGGTCATCACGCCATAATGGCCAAGACTGAATATAACTTGTATTATCAGAGTTATCTTTAATAACATCGACCATAGCCTTTTGGTAATCCTTGCTCTTAAATAACGTAGCCATAACTTTGATGATCTTCGCATAGAAGAACGGTCTATCGTGTAATAACCTTCTAACCCATCTAGCATCCGGTAAGTTATGAGCCTTGATTAAGGCCTTTATAAAGGAATCACCTTTTGTCGTTAACTCTAATACGTTACCCATACCAAGTGTCTCGTTAGTGAATTTCCGATTATAGAAGTCATCATAGTCTCGTTTAAGACTATCATTGATAGCTGGTGCATCAGGAGCTTGTAATTTCCATGCTAAGTTATGAAGTAGGTTATCGAAGGCTCCGTAATTGTTAGACACCTGTACGCCTTGTCTAATGCGTTTGACTTTATAACCTACGACCTTTGATAGCTTCTCGAAGAATACTTCTTTTAATACCTTAGCGAAACGTTTTAGCTCATCTTGATGGTTATGCAGTCTGCAGTCCGGTGTGGCTACAAACCAAGCTAAGGATAAAGGGCTATTTCCTAAACGCGTAGGAGAAACCGTCGATTCTTCGACGACATCACTGCGTGAGCGTTTCTTAAATATGATAGAGGTTTTTCTTTGTTTAAAGTCAAACCGCACCACATCGATGACATGAGATTTATAACCTTTGTATATCATCCCTGTATCGCCGTCGGCATACACTGTGTCGTACTCAAATTGCACGTCCAGTTTATCGCCCCTATCTATAATTGATAGGTCCAGGGATAAAGGAACGGTGGCGCTATATCCAACTTCCGCAGTAAACCCTTTAGCGTGGATCCGCTCGCCACAACTCGGGCAATAGAACTCTTCTGATTCCCTGCAAGGCACTATTCCAAATCCGTTAGACTCCATAGGCCATAGGTTAGCGAAGGAGTGTCCGCAAGGTACGTGGTAATGGCTTGCAGGGGTAAATGGTGAAACTTGTTTGCGCCGCACTAGGTCGTACAGCTGTTGTACTTGTAGATTGAATAAGACCTTCATAAGGCGCTATATCCTTTCTCTTATAACAAATCGTCTAAATCATCTTCTTCAGGAGTTTCCTCAACTACCGGAACTTCTACTACAGGTTCTTCTTTCTTTTTAGTAGTGCGTTTACGCTTAGGCTTCTCTTCAGCTTTTGGTTCTTCCGTAACCGTAGGCTCTTCTGTCTTTGGCGTTTCCTCAGCCTTAGGAGCTTCTGCTTTCTTACCGTTTAATACCTTAAGACCTAAATCACAAGCGGCGATACAACCTTCGCAGTATGCCATAGCGGAGTCTTTGCGCTCACTCGCTGGCGCTTCTTTTACAAGTTCATATAAAGCGTCGATCGCTTCGCGTTGTTGTTGAATTTGTTGTTTTGAGAGTTTCATACGGATTGTCCTCCTAATCCTTCATATAGTAAGGGTTCTCAAACCCTGCTGCGTTTAATATGAGCCCTTCATTCCAGGGTTCAGGTTCACACATAATATCTATAACTTCTTCTAAACTACCTTCGCCTATTGGCGCTTCGATAACCACTTCGTCGTGGATGTGGGCTACAATTTTGTAACCAGCTTTGGCCAGTCTGAGCATTGATGCGGCTAAGCAATCTCTTGCTACAGCTTGTACAATGTTTTCGACGAGCTTTCCGCCGTAGGTTTCAACTCTGCCCCATGTATTCTTAACCTGATCCATTCCGTCATACTCAATCGATTCACTACCGAATCTATTAAGCCCGAGTCTAGGTCTTGCGTAGGCAAGTCTTCGACCGGATGGTAACTCAATGAACAGGAATCCTTTCGACTTAAAGAATTTAATATTGCCTTGTCTAATTCGTACTGGTTCTCCTGTTCTCACGACTTGCTTTGCTGCGCTGTCTGCATCCTTCCAAAATCTCGTAATTCGTGGACTAGCTTGTCGCCATGCTTCGATGATTCCAGGGAGTTCGCTTTCCGGAATCTCACCTTTAGTGTCCATCGCTTTCATGGCTCCTACACCGCCGCCATACCCCAGCGCTAATTCAGCTACCTTTCCTTTTTGGCGAAGGTGCCCATTAACACCGTGTTTCTCAACTGGTACGTGGAACATGCTTGATGCGGAAGCGCAATAGATATCTCCGCCTTGAGCGAATACATCTTGGCGCCACTGCTCGTGAGCAAGCCAGGCGATTACACGGGCTTCAATAGCGCTAAAGTCGGCTACAATGAATCGGTGTCCGTCCTCTGCTACTAAAGCGGTACGGATAAGTTGCTTGATCACGTCACCAGGGTTCCCGTATAGCAGGTCTAGCATTTCTACGTCTCTACTTTTTAGTACTTCCCGAGCTGTGTCTAAATCTTCTAAGTAGTTACGAGGGAGGTTCTGTAGCTGTACTACACGTCCCGCCCATCGTCCACTACGCATCGCTCCGTAAAACTGAAGCATGCCGTGGATGCGACCATCTGAACATACAGCGTTTTTCATGGCCAAGTATTTTTTGATGGAGGAGTTACCGAGCACCTGTCTATTTTTCAGTACCTTGCGAACATCAGAGGGGATATCCTGTGCTAAGAGGTTTGATACATCGTCTTTTCGCATTGTTTCTAGATCATATCCTAGTCTTGCAGTTAGCCACTCTTTAAGTTGCATAGTACTGTTCGGATTCTCTAATCCTGTTAATATCTTGGATGACTCGGTAGCTTCCTCCTCAATTTCGTCGTTGCAGGCAAGCGCTGCATCGACGAGTTCCATATCTACTTTCACGCCTCGCCAGTTTATATCTTGGTCGAGTAGCCAGTACTCATGCTCGATAGCCGGTGGTTTCAGCGAAAGTAAGCGTTTACGAATTGCCTTTTCTACTACCACGTCCTGTCGGTTGTACTCAATGTATTCCGCCCATTTTTCAGGCGCATCCTCGGGCATATTTCGTGTCTTAGGATTTGTCTTAGTTGGCTTTCGTGGTACGGAAAAGAACTGAATTAAGCGTTTACCTCTTGAGTCTTTGGCTTCTCCTAGCTTGAGTGCCTTAGACACATTATCGAGGCTCGCAGGCAAGCTACAGTACAACGCTAGTACAGAGGTACATTCCCAGTTCGTGTAATCCGCATCAGGGTAATACTTTTTAAGACAAAGCATTTCAAATGCTGCGTTGAATGCGGTCTTTGTAATTTCCTTGTTATACAAAGCGTCCACCACCCTTTCGGGTAGTGGATCCTTTGTCATATCAATTACTTCGACCGGTTCGTCATCGAAGCTGTAGGCAAATAGCAGTATTTCAAATGTTGTATCATCAACGTATCGCTGAGCCCCATATTTAATAGGGCAGTCAGAATACGTTTCCACATCAATACTGAGCTCCATATAAGCCTCCTTAGATTAAATCGTCATCGTCTAGGTCGCCTAAATCGTCGTCACCAAAGTCGCTAGCAGATACGTGAACACCACCTAGGCGGTCACCATCTTTAACTTTACGAACACCATTTAATCCAAAACCTACACCTTTTTTACCGTTGAAGTTGTAAGCGAATACAGAAAGCGCTACCTGCGCATACACGCCAGAGTAAATTTCTTCTTCGATGTCGAATTGGTCCATTTTAATTTTGTCACGAGTGAATACGATAGGTTGTTTATCGCTGTTAGCGTTGATGAAGAATTTACCAGCGTATGTTTCCGGTTGGTCAGCTACTGCTTCATCAGTATCACCATCACGTAAGTTCAATTTAAGGTATGCTGCTTTACCTTCTACCTTGGCTACTGCTTTTGGATCAGCCTTAAGGTCTTCGATAGCTCGTTCAAATGCTTTGATTGTTTTCTTGTCTGTTTTATCGATTATGATTTGGGAACTATATTTTGCTTTGCCGTCGTCGTTTTTACGAGGTTGTGCAATATTCGCATAAGAAAGTCTTACTACTCCAGTTGTTAATTTAGCCATTGTTACGGTCTCCTTCTTTAAATGAATTATTTGTTAGCTTCTACTTCAGTCATTAATTTGTTTACGAGTGCTTCAAGTTTACTGATGCGGCTTTGTGCATCTTTAGCTTCTGCTACATAGTCAGAACCTTTACCAGTTTTGAATGCTACGTTTACGGTGTATTGGTTCTCACCGCCTAGCGTAGCACCAAAGCCAAGCATGATACGTTCATTAGGTCTAGCGAATACACCGAGCGCTACTGCATTACTGTTACGGTAATGGCCGTAACTTACAGCGTAGCTGACCTTGTCATTTCTGTTGAAGTCGAGAGGATGCAAGCCTGCAAGTGCTGCGGAACTTGCCCCTAACTTGTTAACACGTTGGCCAAGATTGTTGACTTTGTTGTTAATGTCATTAGCTAAGCCCAAAGAACGATGTTCTAAAGTCGTGATACGCCCTTCGTGATTATCTGCCACATGTTCAAGGCTTCTAATATCCGCTGTATTAGCAGTTACCTTTTGACCTAATGTATTAATCGCATTTGTATTACCATTGATGCGGTTAGTGTTGTTGGCGATTGCAGTAGTATTACCTGCGATAGCTTGCTCATGATCGTTCACTACATCGCCAAGCATGTTCAAACCGATTGCCACATCTTTAATGTTTTGCTTATTTTTGCTAATTTGTTTAGCGTTTGTTTCGATTTCATCGATAGCCGCATACAGCTGGCTACCATTGATAGCGTCTAATGAATCAGCGGAGATTTGACCAGCGCTAACATTCGTAAGTTGGCGGTTGTATTGAGTTACTCCGCCTGCACCAGCACGGGCTTTAGAACCAAAGGACACTACGCTTGCTGGTTGTTCACCAGCAAATACGTGCTTAGTGCCATTAATCGTGATGCCGTTAACACCAACGGCGCTATCTGTAACGCTGTTGGTACCGATTGCCACCGCATTCGCTTGGTCAGCAATCGTGTTGTTACCAAATGCAACGGCGTCAGTGGCTAAGGATTTGGCATGAGTACCAAATGTAAGAGCACCTTGGCCATTAGATTCAGAATTAGAACCGAACACTAATTGCTCTTTGTCAGCACCGATTTTATTGTTGTAGCCGACTACGGCGGATTGCCCGCCAGCCACTGTGCCATTGTTAGCGCCGACAACCACAGTGTCCGCACCTGTAACATTATTAGTTCTGCCTAATACTACAGAAGATTCACCGGATACGAAGGCACCGTTGCCGATAGCTACGCTGTCATAACTGGAAACTCTGGCTTGATTGCCGATTGCCACTGTGTATTCCACCAGGCTTTCGGCATGAGAGCCAAAGGCAAAGGAGTTACGACCTGCTGCAGTAGCGTTATTACCACCTGCGAAGCCATTTTCACCAGTTACAGTATTATTTGTACCGAACGCTAACGCATTATTAGCGTCGATGTTGTTTTGGAAGCCCCATACTGCGGAGCTTGTAGAAGTTGCGGAGATAGTATTATCTGTACCGCCTACTGTGTTATTACTAGTTGCGCCAACTACGTTTACTGCTAACGCGGAAATTGCAAGTGCTGTTGTTAATGTTTTATTCATCTCTTATACCTCATCTTCAAATTCATTCATCATTGTTTCAACTGTATTAATTGCCGGGCGTTTATCGCTTTCCGGTACAAGTGTAGGCTTGCCTTCAGGCTTGTCGATATATGCTTCTAGGTATTCGGCAACGCCTTTTTTACCAAGAACCTTTTGTAGGTTAGTGATACCTTCGAGTTCTCGAGGCTTGAAGATTTCTTCTTCCTTGTAGCCGTTATCGAGTAATGTTTTAGCTGCAGCTTCCGGATCCGTAATTGTACGTCTTGATGTACCTTCCACTAATTTATATCCAGGCCATTGCTTTTCGCCCGATAAGGCTTTCTCATATGCAAAGTCGTAAACACCTTTAATCCACTTTGTGATTAAATCTTTCATCGCTAGGATGTCAGATACTTCACTATCAGTGAGTAATTGATTGAGCTTACCGCCATTCTTATAGAATGTATCAAGGCAAGTATCTGCTAATGCCCGGCAGGTGTGCCGTGCTTTACAGAAGTTACAGTAATCGCAAGGTGTACATTCGCCGATACCGTCCCAGGCACGTTGTGCGATTGGTTTGATATCTTCGCCCCAATCAAGAAGTTCTTCAAGCGACATTTCGTCGGTAGACACACTATCAAGTCTTGGTTGAACGATCGTCATACGAACTGTTTTAATGTCGTATAAGAACTCGTTTACATCGTAAGCACCTAATGCATAGAGCCTCATTTGTGTGTTTTCAACGGCACTAACTGGAACGCCCTTGCCATACTTCAGGTCGATTACTTCCAGGATGCCATCAGCTACGATTACCATATCGCCGGTACCAAATCCCTCCGGTACCCAACGAGAGAAGTCGAGCCGTGCTTCAATCATGGCTTCCGCATCAGAGGAACGAGCACGAGCTTCGTTTACCTTTTCTTCGCAAATATCGACATATCGATTAACCGCTTCTATCATTTCAGCGGAGTAGTCGTCTAGCTTAGGGGCTTTTTTGCCTTCAAGCTTATGTCGAAGAATTGCTTCCGCCAGGTCATGTGCTACAGTACCTTCCGCAGCATACGGAGATTGCTCATCAGGGAACATCGCTTCTAGTCTTGCTGAAGGAGTACATACTAACCACCTGGCACTACTGGATGCACCCAGTAAGGCGTGTTTCTTAGCCACGGCTATTCACCCATTCCATAATTTGAATACGTTGCTCATCGGTAGCAGATGTTACCTTTTCAGCCCCGATGCTATCTAAGAAGGCTTTGAATTCGCCTTTAGCTTTTGTTTTATCGTCGGCTTTTGCCATTACGTCTTTTACTGCTTCACGAGTTGATTCAAGGCTAGGAACCTCTACCTTAGGTTCTTCAGCTTTTGCTGGTTCCTCTGTAGGTACGGGTTCAGCTTTAGGAGCAGGGGCTTCTTCTTTAACTGGTTCAGCTTTCTTAGGAGCTTCCTTCTTAGTAGGTGTTTCTTCTTTAACTGGAGCACCTACAATAGATTGATATAGGTCTTTCACTTCTTGTTCTAATTCAACTGCTTTATCAACTGTGATTTTTAACTCGATCATTGTTCTATTCCCTTTCGGTTTAACTATGTGATATACTTTAAATGGATATTTTTCTATGCGCCCTTTAGCATTGCCGTGCTTTGGGGTGCTTTTTTTTGTGCCCAGGTGCTCGCACTCATCAGGAATGCAGTAATCTCTATTAAGGCACGTTGTACAGTCTCGCAATGCCCTCACCTCCTTTCGCTAGGCACGTTTGGATAAACGTGTTATTCTATTTACACACGGATGTATGTCTTTGCAGTTATCGCACACGATACGTGGCTTACCTGTCAGGTACGACCAATTTGTGTAAGGACTTTTAATCCTTTTATTACAGAAGGAACAGCGTTTATCGTTCATACTCTTTTAGCTCCTCAATCCAGTATCCAGTGAGTAACCAAAGAGTGATACCTAGTAACCCCTGGCACATACCAGTCCATAAATCAATGCGGTCTATTTCGATAGAACCGACAGTTCCTACTACTAATATGGCTGCAATAATGCGAAGCACATAAACTACTTTCATCATGTCTACTCTCCTATTCGTGCCTGGCATCGTTTAGCAAGCCAAGCATTGAACGAATCAACGTGGATAAGGCGTTTACCTCCACGCTTACCGATTTTCATGGACGGAAAGTCAAAATCTTGCGCCCATTCTCGGATAACGGCTTGCGGTACGCTAGCAAGCTCCGCAGCCTCCGCTACCGTGATACACATCTTATTCATAGGTACCTCCTAGAATGCTAGAAGCACCAGGGATAGCATCACGAATAAACTTATACCTGCGGACAAGCCCAGTGCTAAAATCCATAAGCAACAACTAGCTAGTTCTAATAATTGTTTTTTATTCATAGCTACCTCCTATCTAATTTAGGGTTGTAGTAATCGGTTTCCCAAAAGTCGTGACTTTCGTTATCATCGACACACAACGCATAGCAGATACCAACGACTGTCGACATTTGCACTGACTTACCTTTGATAGCTCGGTTTAACGTATCCATCGAGATTTCAGCTTGTTTGATCAGTGCCGTCTTAGTCATGCCTAACTCGTTCATGCGTTCCGTAATGGATTCGCCGAACATTCTGATTACGAATTCTTTCATAACCTATCCTCCGTAACGGTTTAACCGTAATTCGTTATAAAAAAATAATGTCATCATATGCCACATTGAACACTTCTTGAATCTTCTTAATGTGTGGCACATCCGGAAATGAACGCTTACGCTCCCAGTTCCCCCAGGTGTCAACTGATACGCCAACATGCATTGCCGCTGTTACCTGGGACCAATTTCTCGATGCCCTCAACATCTTCAACGTGTACTTCATGGGCTACCTCCTTTCTGATGTATAGATCCTGTTTACAGTTATCATTGTAGTACGGATAAACCGTAATGTCCATAAATTAATCATAAAATATTGTAAAATTTCCGTAAAATATTGATTTTTTTACGTGAATACCGTAATATATAGGTATATTAACGATATTAATTTGAGAGGATTTCAACATGAGTGATTTAGGTAATAAGGCCATTATGGCTGAAAATATCCAACGCTTAATGGATAGCCGAGGAATAGACCGAAATAAAATCTGTGCTGACTTGGGCTTTAAATACACGACCTTTACAGATTGGGTTAAAGGTAACACCTATCCTAGAATTGATAAAATAGAGATGATGGCGAATTATTTTGGCGTTCCTAAATCTGAATTGGTAGAGAAATATACTGAAGGCTACTACACAGACCGAGAAGCCGCTGAGTTCGCCGAGTACCTACGCACACGCCCAGGGGCTCGTATGCTCTTCTCTGCTGCTAAAGATATCACTAAAGAGGAGATGGAAGAAACAGTCAAATATATAGAGTTCTTAAAATCTAAACATAAGTAATACACACAAGGGAGAGTGGTAGTATTGGTTATTAACCTTATCTATTGTGACTTACCAAATGCTAAAGCAGTTTCTGAGGAATCAGAAGATGTAGACACTCATAATATCTACATTAATAAAAATCTTCCCCATGAACGCATAAGGGAGGAAATAAAGCATGAGTTAAGTCATATTATTCGTGATGACTTTTATGTAGATCATCACGTTAATTTAGTCGAACGTATGGTTAGAATGTCTCAGATTGAAGATGGAGACATTAACGGAATCGACTTTTATCATCATATTATTTAACATAGGGAGATGTTAACATGAAAAAGACTTTATTAATTACTACTATGCTTGCCTTAGTTACAGTTACGGGGTTCGCTAGAACTGAGGTATCTCACGATGAATTCAAGGCGTTAGACGGTCCTAAGGTACTAGTACATTACGATGACGGGAGCACGGAATTACTAGACGAACAGGAATATCTCGAACGCACTATTAGTATGACACAAAAAGAAATGGACGACTTACACAAAGTCGATGAAGGTACTAAAAATGCACTAGCAAAATGGCAAGCCGATCATGAGATACACCAGGCACCATCTGAAGAAGTGCAACAGCCTAAAAAGAAAAAACACTGGTATGACAATGTACTAGATTCTGTATTTTAGATAAAAAAATAAGCCCCCACCGCAGTGAGGGCTACTAAAAACTACATACCTTAGAGGTACTTCATTTTTACTCCAATATCATTATATCACATAAAACCTCTAAGGCGTATTTCTTATACCCAAATTTAAGCCAAGGAGGTTATTTTTATGGCTAAAAAACGAGTCGATGGGCGCTATCAAGTATCCAAGATGATAAACGGTAAGCGTAAATACTTTTATGGAACGACCAAGAAAGCTGCTATTGCCGAACGTGATGCTTACGTTGAGTCGCTAGCACAATGCGCTAACTACGATAACACGATTACAATCGAGCGATGGTGCGAGTATTGGATCCGACTTAAAACGGATACGGTTTCACAGAATACCCTCTCCTCTTACCAATATATTATTAAAACCTATATCGTACCTTTTATAGGCTCGATACGATTGGTCGAGCTGTCAGCACTAAACGTAAGAGCACTTATGGATAGCATGAGTCATTTATCAGCTCGGACTATCAGTTACACGCTGACCGTTCTAAGAGCTATCCTAAAGCAGGCCGTCATGGATGAGATACTCTCGAAGAACGTGGCCACATTAGTTAAGAAACCTAAACAAGAGCGTAAACGTGAAATGGTAACGCTATCTAAAGAAGAGGTTGAGGCCTTCCTTGAACAAATCGATGATGTCGAATGGCACGCCCTATTCAAGCTAGCATTTACTACAGGTTTACGCCGTAGCGAGATACTAGGCTTAACCTGGGATGATGTCAACTTAAAACAAAAGACGTTAACCGTCAATCAGACAGTTTTACGAATCAATGAAGTTACGACTATCTCAAAAACGACTAAAAACAGCTCGTCTAGGCGTTCTATATCACTCGACGATAAAACTATCGCAGAGCTCCTAAAACTTCGCACATGCGTCGATAAACGACGTCTAAAAGCAACGAACTGGAGAAATAATAATCTCGTGTTCCCAGGTAAGTTTGGAAGTCCTCGTGATCCGGCTAAGGTTTCTTTAAAATGTAAAAAGTTGGCCACCGCAATCGGTAGACCTGACTTTACGATGCACGATACTCGTCATACACACGCCACCCTATTATTAGAAGCCGGCGTAAACTTTAAAGTCGTACAAATGAGACTTGGTCATTCCTCGTATCAACAAACGATGGATACCTACTCTCATGTTACTCCGATTATGGAAGCAGATGTCGTAGAAAAGATTTCAAACATATTCTAATTGATGTCAAAATGATGTCAAAAGGTACCCTGATAAAAATGATGTCAAAAGAAAAACCCGCACTACTGTGCGGGTTTATTTGGTGGACCACCAGGGGTTCGAACCCTGGACACCCTGATTAAGAGTCAGGTGC
>OGCX01000103.1_pt1 | contig 55761 bp, 54 predicted proteins | sample 1570261 | NCBI WGS metagenome assembly OGCX01 (sample SAMEA2582161, study PRJEB24529) | metagenome | biome: Human gut stool | place: China | collected 2011 | reverse complement strand
TTGTTCGCAGCGAAGATAGAGATTTCAATTATGAGCCAATTTTTGACTGCTTACACATATTAATTAGATTTGAGAATAATAATGTCCAAATTCATGATTGCCCGTGTCATACCGACATAAATTTCGAATAGAAAATTATCCCATGAACTCTTGATCTTTGAAGCTGGGATGACAAGTATTATATTGTTATCCTCTAAACCCTTATATTTAAGTATCGTTGTAAAGGCTAACAATTCCTTTGACTTCCTTTCTATAGTTTTTTCAGATAAAACTTCAAGAAATGACTCCATTTCTGCTATTATATCATATACTGAATCATCATCTTCATTTTCTTTATATTTAAAATCAGAATGTATCAGCAATGTTGTAGAAGAAATTTCTCCGCAATATTGAAATAGATGTTTGGTGTGTTCTTTAATAGTTTTCTTTACTTCTCTTACATTATCATGGAAAGATATTGTAAGTCCTGCTATATCATTTCCTTTAAGAGAATCTAAATATAACTCAAAAGCTTCCTGGCAATGTTCAACTGACAATACTTTATTGGCATATTCTACAATAAGTTTATTTGTAGGAACACGTTTGTTCTCATCAAGTATGAAGCATGCTGCGTATTTTGCTATTTTATTAATATTTTCATTCAAATTTCGACTAACATTATTATATCCTTGTTCAAGATCATAAAATACTAGATATCGTCCTTGTTTAAGACCATTGTGTTGTGAACTTAATAGTTCATTGAGCACAATATCAACACCTTTATCAATGACATCTTGTGCTTCATCAATAATAATATAGTCATAATCTACCTTAGTAATTTTACTGAGTTCTTTGCTTAAAAGTTTGTAAACATCATATTGGCTATTCTCACTTTTAATATTAAGTTCTATATTTGTTATTTCCTTGATATAATTATTGAATGTTTTGACAGTACATGAACTTAATCGTTCTTTATCTAAATCAAGCCGAACCTTACTTGCTAGCAATCCTGTCCAACATAGATATAACCCCTTAAGACCACTATGTCTTTTAATAAATGCTTTAGCCATAGTGGTTTTTCCTGTTCCTGGTCCACCCTCAATTAATATTCTAGGATTTTTTCTCAAACCTTCTAGAATACTTAGATTGTCAATCTGTAACCAATCCAAAACTTCGCGAAGCGAAGTTAGTGAATATTTATAACGATCTTCAATTGATGGAGCAAGTGAGTTTACAATAGACTGTAATTCTGTCTTTGATATTATACGTTTAGAGCGTTTATTTTTACGAATTACACTTAAACAGAAGTCTGCAAAAGAATTATCACTATCTTGATCTAACTTATTCCAAAGTTTATGAGAAAGGTTGATTTGAGAAGAGTCACGTGATATGTCAAGAGTACTATGAGGGAAAGCACATACATAATCAACAAATATTTGATCCTTATTTAATATCCCATTATTTAACAATGCCCATTTATAATCATGAGCTTGCTTAAATGGTGTTCTACTCATTTCTCTTAAGACCCCTTTATAGCTATAATAAAAGAACCCCCTTATCAACTCAATTATACCACCTTTAACTTCAACAATAATTGCACCTTCTTGGCATATAAGGAGAAAATCAATCTGTATTTCATTTTGACCTCCATATGGTATGTTGAAAGTTTTATCATACCACATATACCATGTCAAAGGACTTGCTTCACAATCTCGTACAATACGTTCATACATATCTTTTTCTCCCTGAAGTACATTACCACTATTGTAATTAATACCAATAGTAGAGTCAATTAGAAGAGTATCTTTATGAGATTTAATAATGATTGCCATATTGTTGTGAGTTATTTATAATTTGATTACTTCCAAAGATTTTCGTTTACAAGTTCGGACATTGAATAGTTAAACATGTCTATCAATTCTGCCCTATGATTAGGAAACATTTCTAGAACTTTTATTAGAGACTTTAATGATAAACACATTTTGACTCTATCGTAATATCCATCTCTTATATCTTGTTCAAATTCATCGAATGTTTTTAGCTTTGGCCGTGTAGTTATTTTTAATGTCTTTTCTTCCCAATAAGATTGATTTCTATAACAAAATTGCCAAAAAGACATTTTTTTGTAAAACTGCTGCTGGTTACACCATCTGGCAATTTGGACATAAAAATTTGATACTGGGGCATTATGATAGTCTTCATGCCTCATCACATATCCAACACATCCATATTGCATGAGTATTTTAATTCTTTGAAATAATTCCCAAATGTCTTTATAAAATATATCTACTTTTGTTGGAGACTGTTTAAAACCACAAAACAAATAGAACTTTGTACCTTTCTTTGGATTGTAACGTTTCCAGATTTTAAGTGATTTTTCAATTATCTCATGATCTTTCCAATTATCAAAAGCAAAAATAAAATCACCATGATAACGCGACCGTGATAACATTTCTGCCATTTCTTCGCCATAAGGACTTTCTGCTAACATGCGTTCATCAAGACCTTGCCGGAATTGAAATGGGCGTTTAGTTTCTATAAGTTGCTTCAGTAGTGGTCTCCAAATAGATGGGTCAGAAGCAAGAAAATTGTCATCCCATAAATAGATATATGGCCGAACAAGTTTTCCGTTTTTATCTTTCTCATCATCCAAGAACCATTGTAATTTAGAATATGGTAATATACAATTCTCTAGTTTGTTAACACAGAATGGACAATGTCTTACACAACCACGGGTTAAAAAACCTATTGAATATTTTTGATAATCTTTAAATTTTTCTCGTTTAAAACCTTTCTTAACTTGTTGATTAATAAATTGATCATATAAATGATAGTAAGGCATCTGACGAGACATGCTAATCCCATACTCTTTACCTCCATGAAAGTTTCTAAGAGTATTTAGGAATTCATCATGTTCTAATTGGTTCATATCTTGTTCACGTTTTCTACGATATTCCATTACACTTACTTCATTGGCATAAAATCCAGTTCCTCCACATTTAAACTTCTTTTCTTCCGGTGTTCCTTTTGATCGTATATATAGTTCTGGTAATTTGGTAAACGTAAAGACACAAGACAAATATATTCTTGTATAATGTAAAGTATTTGCCTGAGGATCAAGAATTAATTCAAATGGAATTCCATTATCATGGAAAAATCCTGCCAATTTTAGTAATACAAGATTTGGGTGACGCGTACCATTATCAAGTAGATCCGCGTCAATTAGTCCTATTATTTCTTGTTTTTTTGACATATTATTCATTCATTGATTTTATAAAGGCTTTGCCTTTCTCTGTCAATACATAACCGCCTGTTTTACGAGAACCTTGATACTCAATCAAATTAAGATCTTCTGAAATAAGTTGCTTAAGGATTCTATCAATAGTAGGCATTGATATTTTTATTGCATCATGCAAGTCTTTTCTTTTAGCTATTCCTAGTTCTGAAATCTTTAACAGGACACTTTTTATCTTATCATTTATCTTATCATTTATCTTATCATCATCTGAGGAAATAAAATCATCACCAATCAAGACTCTATCACCAAAACCTTCTCTACAAGGAATCTCAATCAAGAAATAACTTCTCTCTTCATTTGTCTCAATCACAGCAGGAGCAGAGCCATTTCTTCTTAATTCGTCTTGTATGGTTGGGATACCGGTTCCTCTACCTTCGGACAACTGAAGTTCTTTGAGATAATCGCCCAAACGACGATTACGGTAGCGGCGTGACTTCAGACGTTCAGCCTTTTGGATAGCATCAATGCTGATGGAACGGTCCGGACCGGCATAACTAAGAATGGAAATCTTTTCTGGCTCAATCGTAATCTCAACCGGTTCTCGTTCTTGATAATCTCTATGATACAAAGCATTAACGACTGCCTCTTCAATTGCTTGATAAGGATAGTTGAAGAAGATTATAGATTCAGCCTTGTCTTTCTGCTTAATGATACGTTTCTTGATAACATTCGTTTTGATATAGTCCAATGCCTGTTTTATCATATCGGGAACAGGGCCAACAATCTTTGGAACCTCAATCATGTTATTGGGATTCTTAATGCAGCCCTCGGGAAAGATAACAATATCTACTTGTGTTGTCGGGAAAAATTTGGCAGGATTCTTACAGAACATCATAGCGGCCACATTCTTGACTAGTTGACGTTCAACGGGCCCTACCAGCAGGTCCATTTGCGACAACAACTCGAACAGGGACAGCTTTTCGAAATCAGCAACCAAACGACTGTTGACTGTTTGCAAGTAATCCAGAACCAAGGCTCTTGAAATATCTGTTATCTCTATACTCTCATTACCCCTTTCATCAAATGGAGTACGATTCGCCATCTCACGCAATTCATCCAAGACTTCACCTCTCGCCTCAATAGTATTGGTTCCACTACGAACATACCACTTACATGGCGACTGATTACTTGCTGTAACTCGTTCACGTACATTATAAGGACGGTTCACTCCAGCTGGCACCCAAATAAGCAAAACGTATTTCCCGTCAATCTCCTGCATGTCGATTCGTGGCAAATAGAATGGCTCAATCTTATGATTGAACCCAACCATATCACGTTGTATCTTATCAAGTTCCTCTATAGGAATACCTGTCACTGGCCGTTTTGCGATACCTGTGTTTTCTTCTTCTTGAACACCTACGATGATGTATCCTCCGCCAATGTTATCAAAATCATTAGCGAAAGCACAGATGGTGCGATAAATTTTATCTGGATTCCATCCTGTTTTAAACTCAATACGGGTGGATTCTATTTTACGCTTATGAAGCAAATCTTCTATGTTTACCGGAATAGCCATCTTGATATACTTATTTAGATTTATCCTTTTCTACATGAAGCAATTCTCTTACATCAACATCCAAAAGTTCCGCTATGCGAAATAATGTTTCCAAATCTGGTTGTGAAGCATTAGTACACCAACGAGAAACAGATGTCACATTCCTACCAACTTGCTCAGAGAGCCATTTAGCCGTTTTATTCTTTTCAACAAGGACTATTTTAATCCTATTCAATTGCTTCATAATTGAAATAATTTGTAGTTTAATGCAAATATATCAAAATTCAATGTGAAAAGCTAATATTGTTCAATTTATTTTGGTAAAATACCTTTCAATGATAATTCTATTCAAAAATTAACCACCATACCATTAGCCTTATCAAGTTCATTCCAGCGAGTACAGAACAAATGTGAGTGGCGAACAGGAGGATAGTCTGCGAGCAGAGCACCAGTATTAATCAGTTCACACTTCTCGTTGATAATGCCGAATGATTCATAGTCGCTATTCTCAAACAAACGTTTAGTGCGCTTAAAGTATGTGGCACGAAGCACGGTAAATACCATATCCACGAACTTCCAACAATACACAAGGCTCATACGACATGTTACTACCCTTCAGCACCAGTTCTTTGTGCTTCAATATACTAGCTACTACACTCTAGTTACCAACACGAACAAATGCCTACATCGGTCCATCATCTATGTTATAATAAGATATCTGAGCACCAGGCATCACTGTGAGTACAACGAACTCCTTGTCTTCAGCCTTTGCGAACGAGAGGTTGAATCAGGTATTGGATCAATGTGAGACTTGATAGCTTCGCTGATCTTCTCCGCATCATCTTTTACGTCATCAAGACCGACCGATAGTTTTATCATTAGCAATACCCCAAATGAGTCTGCCACCAATACCATTGGCAAAGGTGCTCACACTCTTGCACCAACTTTTCGGTTTCTTCACCTCCAGAGCCACCTTCTTATCATATTTTGTTACCCCGCCTATCAGTTGGTGAATGTCTAGTACTTCCATTTTATATATAACGTATTGACCTACTATTTATTTAAATGTTTAGAGTTTATCGAACATAACGATTCCCCTTTATATTTTATAATATGTAGCATCTGACTCACAGAAACAACAGATGATTACTTTACCATCGAAGTCACTCTCATGGATTGCCTTCAACGCAATCTAAGCAGCCTCTGCCTTTGGATAGCCATACACACCAGTACTAATACAAGGGAAAGCGATACTCTTAATGTTCTTTTCCTTAGCAATGTCAAGTGCAGTCTTATAGCATGAAACCAGCAACTGAGACTCGTCACCATTACCATAAAAACAGGTCCGACGGTATGGATTACATACTTGCAAGGCAAGTTATATGCCCCTGTTATCTTACTCTGACCAGTCTCGCAACCGCAAGAGTCATACACTCCTTCAAGAGTTCGCGACCTGCAGCACGATGAATACATCCACTCATCCACCATCTAACAACGAGCGGTTAGCTGCATTAACGATTGCATCAACTGCCAGCTTGGTTATGCCACCAACGACGAGTTCTATCTGTTTCATATACTTACCTCTTATTCCATATCGGTTAGAACCATATCGCAAAATTCGTTTGCATTATTTGCATTATAAATTTTAGCGCCAATATTCTTTAATGGTTCATAGCTATGTAGAGATTTTGAACCACCAAGTAAAAATATATATAACTTATTATCATCATTCAAATAATCACGGAAATAGCTTACAGATTCATTGATATTGCCTAAGTCACCATCTGTAATCAACACGGTAACTAGATCTCTAGATCTTACGTCTAACGTTGATTTAATTCTTGAAATTGGAAACTTAGTTCCACCGTGACCATTTGTTAATAGACGCTCCCTTACGTCATCATATTTATCACTCCAATCAACGTATGCATCAATTTTATCACTAAATCCTATAAATGCAACCTTGCTTTTTGTTGATTCAAAGTATGATAAAATACCATATGATGCAAGAACAGCCTGATGCATATTAGCAGATTCCTTCATCACAGACCCCATACTACCGGATGTATCAACGACCAACAACAAATCCATTTGTTTGCTTTCAGTACCATTATCATCATTAGATACATATTCCCACTTTTTTGTAGTCATTCCAGGAATAAGTCGTGGAGATGTCATATATGTTAACATTAAATCCAACTCCTCTATTGGGTCACCAATTCTCCATACAGAGGGATATGTATATGAAGACTTGTTTCCTGTATTCGAAAATTCAACAATTGGTATGATATTAGCACTTTGAACATTAAACCAAAGAACTCCCTTCTGCTTATCAGACATACCTATAATACCAGCAATTGCTAATAGGTCGATGAACTCTTCTACAGAGGTTTCTTCTGCGAGTACTTCTATTGCTTCTTTGACTTTATCAGGATCCGCAAAAACAAAAGCATTTCCGTGTTCATCGCCATCTTTAGGTCTACCAACACCCCATTGACCGCTCTGTTGCTGGGATCCCTGCTGACCGCTCTGTTGCTGGGATCCCTGTTGACCGCCCTGTTGCTGAGGTCCCTGCTGACCGCTCTGTTGCTGGGATCCCTGTTGACCGCTCTGTTGCTGAGATCCTTGTTGACTACTCTGCTGGGGATTCTTTTGGTCTTCAACATATAGTTTAAAGAATATTTCTGCATATTCTTCAACTTTATCTAAAAATGACGATTTATCTTCTATGCCGTTTTTCGTGAATGAATCAGCTAATTGATGGACAATTTTTAAAAATTCAGGATCAGTTTCATTTATACCAAGATCTTCTTTCCAAATTGCCTCTTTTGTTAGAAACATTAATTTGCAATGCCTTGGACAAGCACTGATATTTGCACCTATTTTTATCCAATCGATTTCACTCTTCAAAGTTTCTTTACTATGTCTATAATAGTTTTTTGTATCAACAATAATATCAGCTGCTTGATTTGAAATTGCTCCACACGCATACTCGATATTTATACCAAGATGAGAGAAATGCTTATAATAAACATCTCTAATTCTTTTTAGCATTCTAAAATGAGTAATTACATCAAATGGGCAACACATATAGTGCTCTATTTCATGTCTTGTAAGTACTTTTACTTCATTCTGAAACTCATGATAACTTATAGGAAGTTTTCCGAAATTAAGATGAATCTGCCAAGTCTTATCTATAGTAATATAGTATTGCCCAGTTGAATAATTAGCATCATCCGGCAAAAGCATTTTGACAATAGGCATAGGAATCCCCAAGGAATTGTGATACTCCTTGACGAATACATACTCAATTGCTTCTTGGGCTTTCAATCTATATGTTTCAATATCAATTGACATTGTTTGCTTGTAAGTATTTGAATAATTCAGAATCTTCGTCCCCTTGGTAGGTAAAGATATATTTTTTCAATCTCTTAACTGACAAGTCGCATGCATCTCGTGTAATATCCAACAACTTAAATGGTTTTACTTTTTGTATGTCACCATTTGCAAGATCGGTACCAGGAATAACCGCTTGAATAAGAGATGACAGTTGAGGATTCGATATTATTGAATCTTTTTCGAGCTTAAATGTATATTCCTTTATTTCTATCTTTTTGATATAACGGTTAACTTGCTCTGAAATGTACTGTCGATTGGGAATATCATATCTAAATGCTAATTCTGATTTTATAGCCTTAAGCTTCGAAATGTCACCTTTTGAGTTATCTATCTGGTTGTTATAGGACACAATCTTATCATAAACTGGAGCATATTTTTCATTTAAGACTGGAACAATCTCTGCAGATATTACAAGAGAATTATATGACGAGTCTCTTATTTCTTTAAGATACTCATTGAATTCTGGAACTGAAAGTGTTCCTGTCTTAACTCTTTCAAAACCCATAAGAAGATCTTTAATACCATCAAACTCATTTTTGATCATTTGTATGATATTTCGAGTTCCATCTAAATCAATATTTGTTATAAAAATGGATGTTTGCTTCCCTGAATTTGTATTTTTCCAATGTTCAGTTAAAGTTGACACATACTTTTTGCTCAGAACAGCTCTATGCCAAATCATATATGGGGCTAAAACCTCAATATGATTTACATTGACTTCTCTGTCTCCAAGGAACCATGCAAGAGCTTTTCCATATCTGTACAGGTCTTCTTTTACTCTGACGCTTAGTGGTAACTTGATTTTTGAGCACACCTTTTCTGGTGCACACATATGACAATTCTCACAAAGACTCTTGTCAACAGACAAGTTATCATTAGACTCTTTAGAGGCTCTTTCACATAGGCGATATGAAGCAATTATGTAGTTGATAAACAATTCGGCTTCTTCTGTATATGGAATATTCTTAACAATTTCTTGAAGTTCTTCTAGATTAACATCCTGAAGATATTCCTCAATACGATCATTATAAGATGATTTATCTCGTTTTCCAATAGTACTGAAACTGTCATAATCAGGCATGGTTATCGGAAGTGCAAGAGCAAATCTATCCTTGAATGGCAAAGACAATTCTGTGTTCGCATTGTCCTTTGGGTTCAAGGTTGCAAACAGGGTGAAAGCAGGAACAATCATACTCTGATCATGATATTTTACTGACCCTTCTGCGAGCAATGACAATAGAATATTTTGTGCGTATGGAGATAAACGATTTATCTCATCAATGATTTTCCATCTTGATGTGACAAATTCGTTCCAGACCACTGACAACTTACCATTATCAAGTGGTTTGTTTCCTGTCATTTGAGCAAAATCTAAACTACCAAGGATTTTTTCTTCTGTCAATTGTGGATGTCCTCTCAATATACAATCTTCAATCTTTTCCTTGGTAAGATGGCAAAACAACTGACCTAAATACTTAGACAAGGTGGTTTTTCCTCCGCCATGTCCTCCATACAACATCATTGTGCCACGCTCAACAAGTGCATTGATTACAGCAAGCGTTTCTACCAAATACACTTTTCGATCTTTCAACTTCTCGTTCGAGAACTTTGCACCTTCAAGTTCTGAATTGTGCACATACAAATTGTTTATTCGTATGTTATCCAATGCCTGAATTATATCAATATTTGTCATTATTAGTATTCTTTTGTATATGATAATTTAATAAGTCCACTCTCCAATAGTTTTCGGAGATAGTCATGATCTAAATCAGATGGCGTTAACTCTAAAGACTCTTTTTGTTGAAGCCAGTTTATCTCTGTTTCCAATCCAGATTTTTTCATGATGTCTTCAAATATCTGCTGAGTTTTATTCTTATCCTCAAGCATTGTATCTAAAGTTTCATCAGAAATAGAATTCATAAAATCAGAGAGTGGCCCTAAACCATTCACAATTGTTGCCAGAGTTCCATTTTCAGAATCATATATTGAGTCAATATCATTTTGTAATTCTGGATGAGTTTTTGCAATCTTTTCCAACATAGCTTTTTTGGTCTTGTTATAGTTTGCCAAGAATTCATCAAAGCAGTCTTTTACTTCGTCAAAAATCTTTATTTCTGAACTATGGAGCTTTGCAATTTCATTATGACATTTGTTTAGTTTTGGAACGATTTCCTCAAATTTCACAGTAAGTATCTGTGGTAGTACATTAGCGTTTCTTACTGTCTTGTAATTCTTTATGAGCAGATCTATCTCACCTTCTTTTTCGAATCCATCCCAAGTTTTATTAAACGACAATTCATCTTCTGCATAGAATTCTTTTATGTCAATGTACTTGGCTTCAATATCATTCCAAGTATTCTCAATAAAATTATTCAAGCATTCAGCTACATCTCCTTTTGTTGCCAACATGGTGTCATCGAACTTCTTGAAAAGTTGCTTAAGTGTATCATCCGAATTACTTGAGATGCCAGTATCAGAAAGTATGGTTATTACTTTCTTAATAGATGCGATTCTGTTTCTTACTCGCAAGTATAGTTTTGACTTATTTTCGGACTCATTAAGTGCTGTAAGATTCTGTCCATTTTTTATAGACTGCTTAATTATTTCGGAATAGAATGATATTGTCTCATCATTCTTTTGTTCTTCCGTATATAGATCTTCTACCTTTGTATAAGCCAATTCAGAAATGTCTGCTAAACCAACAAATTCATCCTCTAAATCTGTCAAGAATCCATCAATATTATTCTCAAATTCATCTGGCTTATTAACAAATGCTGAGACATCTGATTTCAACTTTTTATTAAATTCAGAGATGATTTTATCAAATATACACTTGTCATCATCAAAAGAAATGTTTTCAAGTGTACTTAATATTGAATCAATTCTAGAAGAATATGTTTCATAATTACCTTTTAGGAAATCTCGCAATTTAGCAATATTATTTTCGTTATTCTTTGTATGTTCCTCAACCCATGACACAAATGCATCTAACCCTGGAGCTGTCATTTTTTCATACAAAGAATCAAATAACTGTTCAAGTTGCTTTGTGCATTTTTCAAAATCTTTTTTGGTAAGGATGTTTGAAATCCTTTCCTCAATTGCGTTAAGCTCATCTTGCCACTCTTGCTTGCTAAGCTCTAATTTAAGAGTTTCGGCATATTTATCACCCTTTTTTATCTCAAGAGCCTTATTGTATTGCTTTGTAATTTTATCAATATTCATATGGTTACTCTTTTAATAAATCTTTGATATATTCATAAACCTTGGTATAACTCAATGCTTCTGCCTGACAATCTTTACAGAACTTTAAGGTTTCGTCCATTCGAACTTTATATGTAGAATTAGTCAAACTTGTTTGAAGAAAGGCCTTGAACTTATGAATATCAGACTCGTCAATTGAAGTTTCTTTTGCAGGATGCAATTTTGCATCAATGACATTTTGAACTTCAGATCTTGGCGTCAAATATCTAGCATACTGTGTCCAACACCAATCACCATCATATCTTTGTGGCTGACCATTAGGCTTAAGATCAGAAAGGTTAATAAGTTTTGATGTCAATGAATCCTGATATATTGTATTGATAGGTAACTGATATTCTTTTTCGATAAGTTCCTTCTTATTCTTTAAGGATATCAAAATACCATTAATTTGATGTTCAACAACTTTGGCTTGTGAAACTATATTTGAGATTCTCCATACGATTGATGAAATTATTGCAAATATTGATACACCATCCTTGTCTTCTAATACGATTCTCTTACAGTTTGACAGTAATCTAGATACCAATTGTAATTCAGATACATATCCTTGGAAAGGCATTTTCTCTGGATTCGCTTTCGCATAATTCTTAGAATACAACAAATCTGTTATAGCTGCTATGTGTTGAGTTGAATTCGATATTGTTGAAATAAGCTCTGTTTGCTTTTCTTCAATTCTTGTATTCAACTGACTACGCAACAAAGAGAAATCAATCTTTTCGATATACGCTTTAAGATATAGCAATTTTATCAATGTACGCCCCTTGCTAAATCCATAAGACATATCATTATTATATGAAGCTATCCAATGATCATTTAGAGAATCCTTCATAAAAATCAGCAGTTCGTCCAACTTACTTACAGATCTCTCATTATTCATCATAGCTGTGAAAGAACACAGATGTTTAATGATGTAGTCTTCATTATCATAAGAACTCATCAATTTACTGGCAGTTTCTCTTGATAAAATATTTAATATTTGATCAAAGAATAAGGATTCGTTAATCCTATCTTCAATTGGGGGCAGATACAAAGCATTTCTAAAGTTTCCTACTTCTTGAAGGATCTTTAATAATGATTGATAACTTGATGTAGGCTTCTTTGCATTCTCCAATATATAGTACATTGCAAGATACTTACTTTTTGTATCAGTTATATCTGCAGATTCAAGACTGGTAAAATCCCAAAGGATATTGTCTTCATAATCCCTTTTTTCGCAGATTAGGTTTTCCATTGCTGACTCATGGTCTTTTTTCTGCGCAAGAGAAATTGTGTTAATAACACAACTATCCCCTTCCAATACAAGTCTGGAATAGTGTTCAATTGTTCTAATAGCCTCCTTTTGCTTTGTCCATTCTCTATTTTTAATAACGTCAATGGCTGTATGGAAGTCGTATGTACGATTGTCGTCAATCAAAACAATATCATTGCAAGATCCAGCTACTATGACAATTTTTGCCACAGAGTCAATAAAATCTGCTATTTGTCCCCCAAAATTGAACTGATAGTGATTGTAATCCTCAAAAACCAACTTTTTCATTTTACAGATTGGCAGAAGGTTACCTGAACCATCCTTACATACTTCTTCTTTCAGTTGGCTTATATATTCATGTTCTTGGAGATATACTATTCTAATAGTTTTACTTGCATTGGTATGCAAGTCATTCTTTTGTGATTTGATATAGTCTTTAAGCCTGAGGATATACTTTTTTAAAGGTTCATCCTCTAAAATAGGTACAAAGATAATTGTATTGTCACTACTATGAGAAGTCAAAAGGACACTCTGTCTGAAATTTGAGGATTCAAGTTTTTTATCCAAACTCATATCCTTATATTTCAACTTCGGAGAACCAATAGGCTGTTCAATGATTTCCCTAATGGCACGTAATGAATACTGCATATAAATCTCATTTCCTGATTTAATTTTGCAAGTTTCAAAAATACTATTAAGATTCTCAAAGTTATCATCAATTGTTTCCTCTTCGACAGAAGATTCAATAAATTTGATAGAATCTAAGATAAAATCTTTTGTCTCTCGTGTTACCTGGTCCTCATTATCCTCATACTGACTAATAAAGTCGTATGTTAACTCTAGTAATGGAATCAAGAAAGTTGTAGCAAGTGCTTTCTCTTTGTTATTTCTGCATGCAGTTGAAAAAGCAATTTTACCGTCAGAATTAGAACAAGCAGAGAGAATATAGCTAAAATACTTACCAACGTTTCTTATATAATCAACGCTTGTGTATTTCCCTTGTTCTTTACACTTTTCAAGATATGCAGAAAAATCATCACTAATTGCAGGATTGAGTTCTTTTACTACAGATACTAACTCATCTGTACAGAAGAAATCTTCTGCACTATCCTTCATTGCCTCTCTGTATGAATCCTCAATCTTAATGGATTGTGGTTCAAAATCTAGTAAAAGTCTACCAACAATCGGACGAATGTAACTATTCATTTGATTGAAATAAGAAACCTTTAGGTATTTTACTTCTTCACCACTTTCATCTATTGGCTCATTGAAAATGTCCTTTACAAGGAATTCTGTTGCATCATATTCCTTATAAATACTATAATCAATGGCATCCCACAATTTCTGTATATGACCTGGACGACAACGAGACATCCACCATATAAAATTCACATATCCATTAGCGCACTCCTTCATAAACTTACGTTTAAGTAAGGCTACCGTTGGAAATGGAATCTGAATTGTCTTCAGTCTTCTATTAGCAGCTGTTTCGCTATCATTATTTCCATCTGTTCCCTTTTCTTTTGCTACTTCATAGCCAGAAGCTGGTCCATTGCCAATAACTAATAAGAAAGGTTTTGTCTGAACAACTTGATCAAACAATTCACGAAGGATACCACCCCCAGATGATTCAACATAACGTTTGAGTTCATAGAATTTTGACTCAAATTCATCCACAAGGAGTATAGGAGGTGTAGTGCTTTCTAATGCTCGGCGGATAACTTCTTCGGAAAAAACAAGTTTGCTAATTTCTGATTCTTTGGTATCATTTGAATCCAATGTGACAGGAATGAAATCTTCCAAATACTGGTTTAAGCTTGGATTCTCAGAATCATCACCAGACTTAAAATCAGGGAAATCAATATCGTTTATATCATTCCAATTAGAGTTTCTCAATTTGTCGATCTGCTCTTTAATGATACTATTGATAATTCTGCTAAGTTGGTTATTTTGAACCTTACCAGATTCCAATGACTCTGCTTCCTTCTTTACAGCATCAACAATCTTAGCCAAAGGCATGTAGAAGGTAGGCGTTTTTAGCACTTCCCAACCGTAATGGAATAGATAGTATAATGTTGTTGATTTACCAATACCAAAAGCCCCCTGTAACATTATTGGTTGGATATTGCCTTTGTTACAGCCTTCTTTTAGATCAGACTCTACAGTTTCTCTTAGTTTTTTATGTTCGTTACTAAGATCAACCCATTTAGTTCTTTTTATGAGTGGGATGTAAGTTCCTGCCATATTATTACTTTAATCTAATTGTTATCGTTTTATTCAGAAGTGGAGATTCTATTTGGTATAAACCTTTTCGCAAACCTCCATATACTATTCTCTCAGAATTTGAGGTACCTTCTATTTGTTTGTTTTCTAGATTTCGCAGTACTACTTCTACTTTTGGAATAATAGTTAAAATGAACTCTGCTTTCTTTTTCCTGACCTCAATAGAGAAAGGCATATGCTCATAATTGAACTCAATGCAATCATTCTCAGAAACAATATTATTGGTTCTGGCAGCCATCGCATATTCTTCATGTCCATTAAGAGGAATCAATCTTGGCTTAAGGACATTCATTTGAGGCATGTGTTTTGTCTTAGAATAATCCTCATAGTTAACATCTACAGAGAATGAAAAATTCTCAGACCTTTCAAGATTATTCATAAACGCAATCACAGAATGGTTTAAGAATCGAGCATTTGATATTTCTATTTCTCTGAATTCTTCTTGATCATTTGTCAACTTACAGTCTTTGGAAGAGCTATCCAAATAATAATCACCTACGTATTTATCCAGAATTTCAGTAAGAATTGGCTGCTCATTCCATCTCTCTATAAAGAAAGGAAAACCTGTTATTGATTCCTCTTCACAAATTTGATCATTCTCAGAAGCCATTTCAACAAATGGAGATATAGGACATACTCTAACAAACATTCCATCTTCTCCTATCATTTCTTCTTGAGAAACCAATAAAACCATAATAGGAGCAGCAGCCGACTGGAGTATTCCTTCGTAATCCATATAACTTCTTTTAATTGTCCATATCTGATTCTCTTTGATTTTAGGACGTAGATGCAAATAATTGACAGGCACATCATTCGAAGCGAATAAGTCGTTAATGCTGGCCAATTCTTTATCTGATACTATAATGTCTTCTTTCACCTCAGGAATTATCGGGTTCTTGAGGAAATCATTTATGATGTTCATATATTCTACGTTTGTCATAATGGTAATACTCCCGTTTCTGATATTTTGTCCAAAGCTAAAGCAATATTTTGCAAGAAAGAAATACCTTCCTCTTCATTATTAGGCACATAAGTAGAGAAAATTTTTTTCTTAAAATCTTCTATCTTGCGATGGACAGAGCTTTTCGGAAGGTTATACTTATCAGCGATGGATGATAATGATATACCACCTGTATTCTGAAATATGTACTCTAAGAATATACGTGAATCTACTTGACCTACGTCTTCGATTATTGTCTTTATTGCTTTGGTTTGCTCATCGTCAAGTTGATTATAAACAATTTGATTTTCTGACATATTTGTCTTGAAGACTGACTGATCTAATAATTCAAAGACAGCTTTAGCCAAAGAAGAAACCGATACATAACCATCAGCCGACAAAAGAATATCTTCTATTGCCAGTTTAACAATTGGCTTAAAATGTTTAGTATCTTCATTTATTGGATAATGAGCAAGATACTTAATGACATCATCTAACTTATCTATCCAATTATTACCATCGGACATTGAACTTTTAACATAAGCACTATGTTCGTGAGTTTCTTCATCATAGTCTTCTTGGCATATTTCTTGAACAAGTTCCTGACACTTTTGAAAACTCAGACCGACCTTTTGTTGTTCTTCCTTAATTCTGTTTGAAACAAAAGAAATGAACATTTGTGTAAAATAATAAGACAAATATTCAAATGGCACTTTTGACAAATACTTAATCTTATTTTTGGATATAATCCACTCAAAGAACTGGTGACTCAATTCCTTAATATCATCACTTTGCCAATCATTGTCATTATGATCCGATACTATGATACTTTTCTTCCACTGGTATTTCCTCACCATCGAAGTAATCGTACCAAGTATGTTTGCGTAGCCTCTGGATGTTAGTTTTCCAGAGAGCAACTCTAATAGATATTCTTCCTTAAACATTGATTCCTAGGCTAAATTTGATTTGTAATTTGAGTTCTTCTATTTGGCTGTCACTTAAGGAGTCTATTCCATTCCAACCTCGTTGCAAATTAGTTAAATCCTTAGAATTATATGTCATTCTAAGTTTTATCAAGAAGTAAGAGTAAGGACAATCGGGATCATTTGGATTGATCTTTACCCTAAAGACATTTGTGCCCTTATTATAGTCTTTGGACGTTCCTGGAATTATCCAGCATTTTTTGTTTTCATCAAATACTCTTCCAACAACAGACGGATGAAAATCATCTTTGTCCTTGTTGTGAGCAAAATGATTATCCCAAATACCATTAGGAGCAACCCATATAGAGCCTATTACAGGACAATAAATATCCTGTAGTATGCTCTTCCAATTGGATAATTGTAAATTAATCATTTTAATGTTCTATCTATAAACTTTTTGTTACCGTTCGTTCCTTTGCATCAATCATTTAAATCAAAATACTGGCTACCCAAGAATGGCAGTTTCACTAATTTACCTTGTTTATATGCATTATAAGGAGAGAGATTCTTATGTAGTCCTAAAGCTGAAAGACGAACCACATTTGTTTCTCCCTGTTCATCTTTATCTGTAAACCATATTGTATCGCGGCGTATAAACTCCTCATTTAATAGGTTAATGTCGTGAGTAGTCAATAGCATTTGTGAAGTCTGATTACTATTAGCCAAGAATACTTTTATGAAATAAGATAGCAATTCATAATGAATGCTTGTTTCAACTTCATCTATTGGTACAAACTGGTTCTTTTTTAAAAGGAAATTCAGTATTACAGCCATTCCTAAAAATCTCATAGTACCGTTTGATTCATACTCTTCAGATAATTCATACGAACCATTCCCAGCCCTATGAGTGAAAGTCAATTCGGTATTTGTGATTTTACCTTTTTTCAACATTTCTGATTTTGCATCATCATCAATAGGAGCTTTCTGAATTAGTTGTTCCAGTTCAGGCGTGATAAGTTCCTCTTCTTCATGCAGAGTAACGTCTTCAATATTAAAATCCGAAGCTTTTAAAAAGTTCAATATAAATTTTTTCAAATTTCCATCCTTGTCCTTATCCAAATGACGTTTCACATATTCCGACAAAAGCATTCCAGGAGCAAGAACATCTTTTACCTGCTTTGCAAAATAGTCATAGACATCATTTAGCTTAGTCTTCTCTACATTACTGTTTCCAAAAGCAGCAAGCACACTGCAATTGTTTATGGTGTTTCCTGCTATGGCATCCTGATTTTTCTTTGCCATTTTCAGGTTTGTTCCAAATTCTATAACTGAAGAATCTGTATCAGGATCATAGCTACGGCTATATAGTTTTGTAGGACGTATGGATTCATATACAGTTAATGTTTCGGAATATATACGCTTTTTATCAAGTTCAAAGCTAAGAATATACTTCAATTGGTTCACATAAAATGACATAGACATTTTTGTCGTTTTAGCCTTTGATGTTTCGTCTAATAAAAAGGGAACTGCTCTAGTTGTATCATTACGACCTTTTGGCACCCTTAACACCAGCATCTTGAAAAATTCTATAGCTCCCAGCACATTGCTTTTACCAGATGCATTTGCCCCATATATTATTCCTACTTTAAGTAATCTTACACCATCCTTAACTTCATAAGTATATTCATCCGACATGAAACTGTCTGATGAAGGTTCAAAGCTTATTTTTTGAGTCGACCTTATTGAGTAGAAGTTTTCTACTGTGAATTCTGCTATCATAATCAATCTATTTCTTCTTTGATTGCAAAAATACCAAATAAAACAAGAAAACGCAACATTATACTGCCAGTTTTTTGTAAAATAACTACATTTATTCCGTTTATAATGAAATAAAACCAAATTATTCGCTTGCTAACTTTACTTTACCCACGTACTAATATATACGCTCATTAAAGTAAAGTCAAATAAAGGGAAAAGAATTAGTTTAATTTTTCCCTTTGTTCAGTAAAACAATATACGCGAAACTCTCTTGCATTTAGTTGACATACTTGGCGAAAAACTCACGTATTATTTGTACCTTTGTAAATAGATAGAAAACAGGTGAACTTCAGTTAGGCAAGTAACTATCTGATTATCAATGAGTTAAATTGATTATAATCGATTGATATGGCGCTCTTTACGGGGCGCCTTTTTTGTTGCTCTACTGGTCAATATTAGTCATTTATAAGCTTTGCACATCATCTTTTTGTACCGTTTTTGTACCACGAAGCAAAATTCCGGCATTTTACGCTGGACAGGTTGTGGAGAAAGTTGACTATGGTTTACTAAGATTTACGATAGTTGACACATAACGGGAGAAATAAAGCGAAATAAACATTTAAAATTTGAGTAATATGCCAGCAAGTAACACTAAAATTAAAAAGATTTGCGAATGGTGTGGAACACGATTCGAAGCACAAAAAATAAGTACAAAGTACTGCTCTCACAGGTGTGCAAATTTAGCTTACAAAAAAAGAGAAAGAGAGAAAAACATTAAGGCTACTGAAGAGAATACTCAAAATAGGATTGAGGAACTACCTATCATCACAATTAAGGATAAAGAGTTTCTATCTTTCTCAGAGGTTGGAATTCTTTTAGGTATTACCAGACAAGCAGTCTATAAGATGGTCTATAAAGGATACCTTCAAGCTTCAAAAATTAGCAGCAGATTATCTTTCGTCAAACGCTCTGATATAGATGAGATGTTAAAACGGCATCCTTATGAATTTAGAATGCCCAAGGACACTCTACCTATCAAAGAATTTTATACTACAGCCGAAATAATGAAAAAATTCAATGTAAGTGAATCATGGATTTTTGTTATGTCTAAGAAGAATAAAATTCCAAAGACATTCAACCGTGGTAAGACTTACTGGAGTAAAAAGCATGTTGATGCTTATTTTTCCTCGAAGGCTCCAGATACAGACATTACAGAATGGTATAGTGTGCAAGAAGTACAGGACAAATTTCAAATGAGCCTTAACGCTATATACTCTTTTGTTTATAAAAATGCCATTCCGAAAAAGAAGGTTGGTATTACAGTATATTATTCAAAAAAGCACTTCGATATAGCAAAAGGAATACGTCAGGCTGAAGAGCCCAAATACTACACAGTTCAAGAAGCGATGGAAAAATTCAAAATAACAAGAGACCAGCTATACCATTATACCAAGTATCATCAAATTCCCAAGATTAAGAAGGGGAAATATACTCTTATATCCAAAGCTGAGCTCGATAATTTGTTCGAAGATCCTATCATTGAATAATCCCGGTATAAGTTATTTCCCGGTGTGAGTATTCACCAAGAAAACACCAGTTTAATTTGTACCGATAATAATAATTTATCAACCAAAAACATTAATCTTATGGCACTTACATGTACTAACGTAACATTGAGACAAAGAGTTATCAGTAACGGCAGAATTTCTCTCTATCTGGATTATTATCCGGCTATTCGCAATCCGTACACAATGAAAATGAGTCGCAGGGAATATCTTGGCATTTATATCTATGCCCGTCCTAAAAATGAGATTGAACGTGATTTCAACAATGAAATGCTGAGTAAGGCTGAAGCCATTCGTTGTATCAGAGTACAGGCAATCGTTAATGAGGAATTTGGATTTCTTGACAAGCACAAAATGAAAGCTGACTTCCTTGCCTATTTTCGTGAGAAAGCAAAACTGAAGTATCACAAATGGGACTGCGTTTACCAGCATTTTGAAAAGTTTGTAAACGGCTATTGCACTTTCGGTGATGTAACGGTAGAGCTTTGTCAGAAGTTCAGGCAGTATCTACTGAACTGTAAACAGATCCGTCACCCTAATATCAGCGTTTCGAGGAATTCGGCAGCTGGCTATTTTTCAACTTTCCGTGCATTACTGAAAATAGCTTATCAAGAGAAGATGCTACGTGAAAATCTGAATGACTTCATAGACAAGATTGAATGGAAAGAAGTCAAAAAGCAGTATCTTACATTAGCGGAGGTCAAAAAACTGGCCGCTACACCATGCAAAATTCCTGTACTGAAACAAGCTTCATTATTCTCCTGTATGACTGGTCTTCGCATCAGCGGTATTTTAAACTTACATGGGATAATATCAAAGTTGGTCCCGACAATGGCTATTACATCAGAATTTGCACAGAAAAGACAGAGACGGAAGCTACTCTCCCCATCAGTAACGAAGAATTGGAACTATGTGGTATTCCTGGTTCAGGCCGCGTATTTAAAGGACTGACCAGAGCTATGACGAATCAGCCTCTCAAGCAATGGATTTCGGAAGCCGGAATCAAAAAACACATAACCTTCCACTGCTTCCGGCATACTTTTGCAACCCTCCAGATTGCAGCAGGAACGGACATCTACACAGTAAGCAAAATGCTTACTCACCGTAATGTCTCGACAACTCAGATTTATGCGGAGCTTGTCAGTGAGAAGAAACGGGAATCCGCCAACAAAATCTCATTAAAGTAATATTTCATAACAAACATCTTAATTTCATAATTAAAAGCCGAGAACACTGCATTTAATTACAAATTTCTACTCATTTTTTAGGATGATATTTACAGTTGTTATGCTTTTATTTTCATGTTCGGTTTATTTGGCGAATTTGAGAGGGTAATCCCAAAGCCATATGATATGGTTCAAAGGGTACCCTCTTGATATAGCTTACTAGCAATTCTTGATTGGAAACTACTGGCAACGTATAATTGACTTGTGTATTATACTAACTCAATATTAAAAAGTTGTACATCGGGCAAGTTTTACGCTAACTAAAAAAGAACAAGCCATAATCATTACATACAAAAAGGGGGAATATATGTGCTTTGGCCTGAAGTGGTGATTTGCCACCAATAGCATTCTGATGCCCCATGTATTTACAATGATTATAACAGCATCTTACATTACTAACTAATACCAGAATAAAAATACTTAAGAATAAACTTTTCAAATTGGTGAATATCTTGTATACTTTCTGTCAATTTGTCGTAGCCAATTTTCTTAAATTCCTCTATTATATCAGAAACCTCCATCTCATCGTTTTCAAGATCTATTAAACCTGAATTTTGAATTTTTCTACTTAAAGTTCTAGGCAGTCCATACTCCTCTAATTGATATACAAGCTTAGGAAGGAAAGCATTTGCTGCTTTAGCGAGAAACAAAGATATATCAGGAGTATCTGGATAGATTAATCTTTTAAGTATGCTAATAACATTCAGAATAGAACAAAGATTGAATGACATATAACGTTCTGCATGAAATAAATCTTCCTGACTAAATTCATAACCATCTTTCACTAACTCTCCATGTATTTCAGCCATAGATTTTTGCCAGTTTTGAGGAAATTTCCATATAGCAATTTTCATCAATCCTTTCATATTATCTCCAAGCATATCTGCTACATCAGAAATAGGATTACGCCAATAGTATGAATTCGTAGATGCCAATGATTCAAATCCATTAGGCCAATTGCGATTTTCTTTAATTTTGCCAACTAAAAAACGCAGTTGACTCGGCTTACATAACTTTATCAATGAATTATTCCTTATCTTATTGAAAACATCTTTACCAAGTGTTTCTGACATATATGATTCATATTCTTTTATCTGATTATTTTGTTCATCATTAATTTCCACTCCAGGATTTTCAGAATCAAGCATTTCTACTACATCTTCTGGGAATTCAATATCTAAAATAGTATTCTCTTGAGCTGGAGGTTCTTCTAGCAAATATACTTTACCTACAAAGTATTTCAACATACGGCCTGCTCTGCCTATGATATTACGATATGTAAAATAGTCAAATTTGCGATTACCATTTTTATTTGACCACACTACAACTTGTTCTGCTTGGGTATTAACACCCTCTATTATAGAAGAAGTTGAAACTATAGTGTCAATGCCATTTCTAAGTTCAAACAGTTTTACTTGAATCTGGCTCAATGACCTATGCATTCTACCATTATGAACACCAACACCAATTCTACTCAAATTGCACAAAGAAAAAGATTCGCCATAATTTATTCTAAGCCAATCGTAAAAGTTGTTCAATAAATCATTTTCTTTGTTTGGCATATTGTTGGTGAGCAGTTTAGAAATAGTATTTATATTATCATAGCTTCCTGCATATACTAAAGTTTTAGTTTTATGTTTTCTTAAAATGTCTAGCAATTTTGTTGCTTTAAAGTCGTTTTTGTTTTCATCAATCCCCATCTTCTCATAGACTTTGCTAGCCATAGTTATTACAGTTTTAAAATCTGTAAAACGCATAAACTGCATACCCTTAGTGAACACATTTTCTTTGATATTATGGATATTAGGAGCGAGATAATACTTTTGTTTCGCTATCTTGCCAAGTTCAATCATTGCGCTTAGTAGAGAAGTGCTACGCGAATCATCAAATGAAGAACTTGCCTTGTAAAATTCATCCACAATGAGCATATCAATACTTTCAAACTTACCTACATATGCAAAACTACGCTCCTGTGGTAGTATTAATATATTACGTTCTCTAAGGGTCGCGTCAGTGGTAGTAATAATTTTATACATTCCTGAAAACTTATGCTCAATCCTTCTACGAGTTTCATCTGCTAAAGCTATTGTAGGGACAATAATAACCACATTATCAGGCTTACGAATAGAAATAAAAGCATCAATGATGAAACTTTTACCAAAACTAGTAGGAGCACTAAGTGCAATATTATCACCTGCCAACAATCGTTTTAAAACTCTCGACTGAGCACTGTGAAGCGTCTTTTGTTCGCCACCGCCAAGATCTGTTTTATAAGCCTCAAATACAGCTTGTTCTTGCCATGATGCTGTATTTTTATCAATATAAGGGAACAGACCAACTTCTCTTATAAAATGGTTGACCATAGGAGAGTATTCTTTGCCTTCACGATTCAGTCTATCAAGCAATTTTATTACCTCTGTACGAGCTGTATCCATTTGACTGTTTAGGATCAGTTCGTTGATATTATAACAGATATCAAAAACTTCACTTTCAAGCATCTTGTTTTATTTGATTAGCGCGTTTAACAAACCAGTTTACAATATTCTCTTTATTAGGCACAGGAAACAGTATGAGATGAAACATTATTTTTTCAAAACCATATACACCTTCTTTCTTCTGCTTATTATTATGCGACATAAAAAATCTCTCAGCTCTATTTAGATGATAATGTTTTATTTCTTCAAGATATTCAGGTGATAATTCTCTAGCTCCTTTAGTTATACTACATTCATGTAACAACATAATAGGAACATGTAGCCTTTTTTTTACCTCGTCTATCGATACATCATGACGAAGTACTTCTTTTACTTTTTTTCTTATGTCTGGGTTATTAATTACATACTCTAAATCCTTAATATTTGTTATTATTGAGTTTTCCTTCTTTATCTTTTCCGTGCCGAGCGCTTCAAACACTGAATTGATAGGGTCATATAACCTTTCATCTATGATATCATTAAAGAATTTGGCTTCACCAAGCCACAACGTAAAATCCATTTTATCTTCATCAATAACAATATGTACGCTATCGGCTCCTTTTGCGTTATCATTAGAATTTTGCTTATAGAATATTTTAGGTACCACAGGTAATGCATTGTAATGATAGCGCATTATCCCATAGAGTACTATTTCGGCAATTTCACTGCCTTGGCCATTCTCACAATCAACCAATCTGAGATTCATTATTGAGCGAGTTATCTGCGTGTATGGATCAATTGTACAAATATTTTCTCTTTCATCTGCAGATAAACCTGTTTGTGCTATATTGTTCATGACAAACTGGCGAAAAAGATCTTCACGCCACTTCCCATCTTCAAAGCCATTAACCACAGACAGCAAAAAATCATTTTTGTCAAAGTCAGACTTCTTTGACCTTGATTCGATATCTGCCAGGCAGGTATTTACAACTATATCGAAGTTCTTTATTTTATCCATAAATTACATTTTAATGGTCTTGATTTTTATCTAAACTACCTTAATAGAATAATCTACAAAATTAACAATAATTCATCAAACATTTCATTTCCAACGAAAAACAAATTTATGTTTGGGATTCAGAATAACATTTTAATTATAAAATGGATATAAAATCCTGGTTAGGTTAGAACATATTTTCAGACATATCTCCTTCTCGTACGCTCTCTCTAAAATTTATACTTACTTAGTTTTCTATCGATACTATCACTTAGAATTTAGAAGAGTATATTTGATGATGCTTGAATGGCTAATAATGGCATATACAAGATAATTGATATTTTACTCAATATCTACTGAACTATGAACAGATCCGTCATCCTAATATCAGCGTTTCGAGAAATTCGGAAGCTGGCTATTTTTCAACTTTCCCTGCATTACTGAAATTAGCTTATCAAGAGAAGATGCTACGTGAAAATCTGAATGACTTCATAGACAAGATTGAATGGAAAGAAGTCAAAAAGCAGTATCTTACATTAGCGGAGGTCAAAAAACTGGCCGCTACACCATGCAAAATTCCTGTACTGAAACAAGCTTCATTATTCTCCTGTATGACTGGTCTTCGCATCAGCGGTATTTTAAACTTACATGGGATAATATCAAAGTTGGTCCCGACAATGGCTATTACATCAGAATTTGCACAGAAAAGACAGAGACGGAAGCTACTCTCCCCATCAGTAACGAAGAATTGGAACTATGTGGTATTCCTGGTTCAGGCCGCGTATTTAAAGGACTGACCAGAGCTATGACGAATCAGCCTCTCAAGCAATGGATTTCGGAAGCCGGAATCAAAAAACACATAACTTTCCACTGCTTCCGTCACTCGTATGCCGTCATACAAATCTCTTTAGGCACAGATATTTATACAGTATCGAAAATGCTAATGTATCGACAACACAAATTTATGCTGATTTGGTCAATTCCAAAAAGCGAGAGACGGCTAATAAGATTTCATTGAAATAATATAGCTTTTATCTTATCTATAACCTGTTTTATCATAATATAGAGTTTGCATAATCTGGCAGAATCAGTATCTTTGAAGAAAATTGAGTCTTTAAATGAATAACTACAGCTATGATAAAAATATATGGAATGGAAACTTGTCCGGATTGTACGTATGTAGAAGAGCAAGTAAAAGATAATAACCAATATGAAGTCATTGATATTGGTCAACACGTAAGAGATTTGAAAGCATTCTTGAGACTAAGAGATCATCATCCGGCCTTAAATGAAGCCAAAAGTGTTGGAGCCGTTGGAATTCCTTGCTTTGTATTGGAAGACGGTACGGTTACTTTGAATCCAGAAGATGCCGGATTACGTTCACGTCCTATCAACGAAGGAGCAACATGTAATATTGACGGAAGCGGTTGTTGATTATGGCACAGAAAATTCTTTTCCTTCATGGTTTCTTTGCATCAGGTACATGTATCCCAGTTCTTGCCTTGAAAGAATATTTCAGCGGTAAGGCAACAGTCTTGAGTCCAGACTTACCCCTGCATCCACAGGAAGCTATCGACTTTATCCAAAGATTGTGCAACCAAGAAAAACCTGATATATTGGTAGGAAACAGTAATGGCTCGTTTTTGGCACAGATAGTAGCATCTAAAAACAATATCCCTGCTTTACTCGGAAATCCCCATTTCGAAATGACAAGCTTCCTGATGGAACGTATTGGTTCGCATGAATACAAATCTCCACGAGCTAACGGAAACCAGCAGCTTGTCATTAACCAAACATTGATTGATGAATTCGCAGAACTTCAACAGCATCAATGGGACAATTGTCAGGTAGCTAACCAAGAAAATATATGGGGGATATTTGGTGAGAATGACCATCTGGCACACTTTGAGCCTTTATTTTTAATGCATTATAAATATTCATACCACTTTCCTGGCGGTCATACTCCAACAGCTGAAGAAGTACAAAAGTATTATGCGCCATTAGCGGAACGATTATTGGAATTATAGCATAACTTATCATATAATATAGAAAGAATACCACTTTTGTTTATTATATGATAAGTTATAAATTCATGTCTTACATTCAATCCCATAAATTAATCCGCCCCTATTCCATCTGAACACTTCTTACTTTCCAATAATAATCAAACTATTTATGACAATTAGTGACGTTTGATGAAGTCTGATGTCACTCTTGTCATTTTCTGATAATACATAATCAGTAAACATTACCTTTGCTTACGAACAGTTAAACATATGGCTTATGTATTTGAAGAAATTTGAATATTTTATTTTAGATTCCAGTGTAGCTGGAACATTACTTCTTATAGCACTTGCTATACGCATTGAAGCAGTCAATGCAGGCTTTGATCAATTCAGCTCAAATATTATTTTTATATCGGTCTTTATAATATCTACAGGATTATATATATCAATGCAAATTGCATTATACGAGATAATTATATATTTATGTCATCATAGCAAATCTTTGTCTATCCATGAACATCTTAATGATTCTGTGATTGAACCAGAACAAGCATTTATGGAATATGAAAAACTCCGTTCGAATACTATTATAGAACAGAAACGTACGAACGATAAAAAGCTAGAGTTAGTACATATATACATCCATCAAACGATGGCTGCTTATACAAGCCAAGAAAATCTGCAGCGCCTCTGTGCTTATATTTCAGATTTCTTTCAGGATAAAACTGCTATAGATATTATTCCTATAAAAGTAGATTCAAAATTGAAAGCTATAGATGTTATGCATTTGGGTTGGAACATAGGTAAAGCATTAGGTAAACGACGTTCATATACAGCAGAATTCATTAAAAAAGTATTTGCTGATACCATGAAAGAAAATGAAATCAACACGATAATCAAAAAGATGTCTCACTCAGAAACAGAATGCCTGATTAAATTAAATCCAGATATAATTCAATAAATCAGACTTTATATTCATAAATATTGCATCAACAAATATTAATCCTCAAAAGCAAAAACAGATACTATGACAAAAGAACCTATCACATTCGACAAGCTTCCGCAGGCTGTAAGCTATTTAACAGAACAAGTAGAGAAAATTTATCAATTAGTTGAAACCTTACAAACACAGAAACCGGATAATCAGCATCAACTAATTGACATAGATAAGGCTAGCATACTTATCCAAAAATCAAAACCGACAATCTATAGACTTGCTCGTACAGGTCTCATCCCAGCCTATAAACGTGGTAAAAAATTATATTTCTATGAGGACGAGCTTCTTAAATGGATAGAGGCTGGCAAAAAACAAAGCCAACCTCTATCCTATCAGGAACAATCTGTTCAAATACTTAAGGGGATGAAACGCAAACCTAGAAATGGAGTTAATATTGGTCTCTGATAATAGTAAATTACGAAAGAATACCATAGATTGACAAACAAACTCTTTTAATCAGAACCGATATTTAGTGTGCGATAAAATCTAATATCAAGCAGAAATTATAGAAGCACCTCTATCAAATAACTTATATAGTAACTTTAATATAAGACATAATCTAACCATAACGGCATTAAATCAATACTAACAATCACTACTGTTCTATAAATGTTAGCAAATAGATCTTTGAAATTGCTAAAATACAAGTTTTTAAGTAATGTTTTAGAATGGTAATCATCCGATAAAATACACATTATTAAAGCCCTCCACTCTTCCGTTACTTTGCCAATAAAAAACATGAAACGAATAATGAGTAAAGAAGAGTTCCTGTCCGTTTATGAAAGACAACAGGCCAGTGGCCTAACCATAAAAGATTTCTGTGAGAATGAGGCCTATTCATCCTCCTGTTTCCATTATTGGAAGAAGAAATTCAGCCTGAGCCATACGGACAAGCTTCCTGATGATACATTCATTCCATTGGATCTGCGTCGCAGTGGCAATCTCCCGTCAGGTGCGGGTGGCGACGTAACGATAGAGCTTCCTTCCGGAATCAGAATCCACCTTGACAGCCATGGAAACCCTGAACTGACATTTGGATTGATACACAAATTATGCAGCCATATTCTGTCTGAATGATACCATGCGCTATTTCCTGTGTCCCGGAAAGACGGACATGCGCAAGGGAATCAATTCTCTGTGCGGAGTGGTTCACGACCGGATGGGACATGACGTTCGTCTGAGCGATGTCTTCATCTTCATAAACAGAAGCAGGAGCACCATGAAGCTCCTCCATGCTGAAGACGGCGGCATGGTATTGTATGTGAAACGTCTGGAAGAGGGCACGTTCCGGCTGCCGGCCTATGACAGCCGGAGCAGGTCTTATCCGATGGAATGGCGCGACTTGGTCATGATGGTGGAAGGAATCAGTGACAATCCGAACGAGAGGCTGAAAAGGTTAAAAGCCAGTAGAATGGATGGCTTCTATTGAAAGTTTTTTTATGTATCCGATTGCGTATCTACCGAAAAATCAGTATTTTACATCATATAAAGAGATAGAAACGGATGATTCAGCAGGATACAATGGAACAGATAATCAGGAGTCAGCAGGAGCAGATAGCCGATCTCCTGAAAACTAACCGTTCCCTTGTCGAATCCAACGGGAAACTGCTGGAACAGACGGATGCGCTGCAACGGAAGATACAGGAACTGCTTTCACAGATAGCATGGCTGAACCGTCAGCTTTTCGGGCGGAGAAGTGATAAGCTGGCAGCCCTGGATTCCAACCAGCTCTCCCTGTTCGATCCCGTTCCTGCAACCGGACAGAATGAAAACATCCGGGAAGAGGACAGTAGCGCAGCGGTTCCTTCAAAAGTAAAGCCCGATGGAAAGAAGAAGGAATCCCGACGTAACCGCGAACTCCTGGAGGGACTGCCGGTAGTTGAAGTGGTGATTGAACCTGACCGGATGGATTGGGACCGTTACAGACGGATTGGCGAGGAACATACCCGTATGCTGGAATTTGAACCGGGCAGGTTGTATGTAAAGGAGACTGTCCGTCCCAAATATGGGCTGAAAGACAACCTGAGTCTTCCCGGGGAAGGTGAATGCGACGTAATCATTGCTCCGCTTCCACCTTCTCCTGTTTACAAATGTCTGGTCGGTTTCCACCATGCTGGCCGAAATGCTCCTGCTGAAATACGAATATCACGTTCCATTCTACAGGCAGGTCAAGGAGTTCCGCCATCTGGGTGTCCGTCTTTCCGAAAGCATACTGATCGGCTGGTTCAAGCCTGTGTATGAACTGCTGAGACCACTTTATGACGAGCTGGTCCGGCAGATTATCGGCTACTGGTATGTTCAGGCGGGCGGGACCACTGTAAGAGTTATCAGCAAGGGAAAGGCCGACAAAGAGTATCTATGGATGCTCAAGGCGGTCATGGAAAAGCTGGTCATTTTCCATGACGATAACGGCTCCCGGGAATATACGCTGGAAAAACAGCGTAAACTGTGGAACCGTCAGTCCCCACACCCCTGCAGGATTTCTTTGAAAAGTGGATGAAAAGCACATATAATCAAAGTTCCGCCCAAAAGCCGGAAGGGACAAGCTATCTCCTATGTATATCCGTTATGGTCAAGAATGAAGACCTGTCTCAAAGTCAGCAATATAAAGATAGACAATAATCTGTCTGAAAACGCGATACTCTTCTGACGCTCTCAAGAAAGAACTTTCTCTTCTGTGAAAATCATGAAGCCGCGGAAAATACAGCGCTCATCTGTTCATTGCTTGCCACCTGCAAGGCACAGGAAGTCAATCCAAGAGAATGGCTGAATTATGCCATTGCTAGGCTTCCCTATTATCAAGGAAAAGACTCCGGCAGAGATATCCGAGAACTACTTCCGGATGTCTGGAAGTTGAAGAAGTCCAACGAAAATTCAATTGAAATCTAATATAATAGCAAACTCTTCCTGTCAACTTTATATTCGTTAATAAGAAGAGTTTGTTGTTCTATGAATCTACAATGTGTACTTTATCGGATGCTTTTACTAACAACAGATACGAATTTAAGTTATAAAAGAAAATATTTTTGTATTTTAAATAGTGATTTCTTCTGTTTTTGTCGTCAAACTTTATTATAGGTGAAAAGACCTAAAGTGACATAAACCAACTAATTCACAAAACTCCGTTCATGAATTAATTGGTTCATTTTATACAATTTAGGGTTACTAAACTAGGCGAATTTATACTAGCATGAAAACATTAAGGAATTTATCTTATATTCAGTTATAATTCTTTTCTATAAATTCTAATCAATACAAAAGCATTGACTCACTTTGAAATTCTAAATCCTTTTTTCCACTATTATTAATTGTTTCTACAATACTATTTTGTATTACTTTTATAAGTACTCTCATTACAGGTATTAAATCTTTGTATTCCGAAATATTATTAGGTGTGAAATGTATTTCGCTTTCTTTACTATGAACGATACAACATCGTATCTTATATATTAATTCAGCCACATTACTTGGATTAGAAATATTCTGATTTGTTAGGCCAAGTATGGATTTTATTTGCCTAGTTAAGGTTTGATTAAGATATTTACTTAGTTTTATATTATTAGTTTGAATGGGTTCTACAAGATTCTTAACTTCAGTGTTGTGAATACTATTAAATACTTTCGCAAATAAATCTTGTAATGACTTCAATTCTCCTTTAGATATAGTATCTACAGTATGCCTAACATTAGATATAAAAGAGTTTCTTGTAGCTTGTCCTTTTGTCAAAGGAATCAATTTTAATCTAAATGTAAAGAATTCAAGTACTTGATACATTTTTAAAAATCGAGTAAGTAAGTCGTTTGCATTTCGCATATCTGCAATTATATTGAAAGAGTCATGATATTGCTCATATGAATTATTCCAATCCGGAGAAAGTCCTGTGCATAAAGCAGAATCGATATATTTTAATTCTTCAGGAATAAGTATATCGTTATTTATAACTTTTTCAAAATATGCTTCAGAATAAATTCTCCAACTATCAGTAGCTGTAATAACAGCTGTTTTTAATATAAAGAAATGATCATCATCTAAATTCTTTAGAGAAGAAAAAAAATTATTTTTTGATAGTCTTGCATCCAATATATTTTTCCAAAGTTTTTCTATTGCTTCCCATAATATAGCATCAGTAAATTTTTTACTATTGTCATAGTACAAACATTTAGATGTAACAATTATGCAATCAATATTATAATGATAAAATTTATGCAAATGAACTTTTCTTGAAGCTTCAACCATTTCAAAAGAAGCAAAATCAAATGGATTGTCTATTTCTTCTTCTAAGTCAATATTAGGATCATTACTACAATCTTTTATCTTTTCAACGAAATTCTTAAGATAACTTTTATCACCGTTCAACGATGGTAATAATGAAGAAAAAGCGTCTGTAAATTTATAAATAGAAAGACTTTCAAGTATTTCTGTTAAAGTATCTCTATCTGCAATATGTACCTCAGTTAATACGGTATTATATATTTCTACATATAAATCTTTACGTTTCATAATTCACTATCTTTATTTATCAAACATTCGTACCAAGACACAGGATGAGATTGCAAAGCATTTAATGTAAATTTATAGATAGCTTTTCTAACAGCATATCCAACATTAGTTTTAATACTTGATAATCTGTTATACGCTTCTTCAAATTGATCTACATTAAAATGCATTTTTTTTACTTTATTGTTTAATATATAATCTAACTTATCCCATTCTAATTCATTGCCATTTTCATACATATATTGACCCAAAGCCGCATAAATCCCACTTAAAGTTGTATCTTTGCCATACCAAGCTAGATGTTTTGTATCCTGGTTACATAAAATAGAATCAGCTATATACATGTATTTTAAGAAAGAATTGAGATTATCAGGATTAAAGAAATTTTGTATATCATCATCATTGTCATCATCAACCCTTACCTCATTAGCTGTTTGTACTCTTAAAGGCTTTCTTTTAATAAATGACTGATAAGCTATAATCACAGATGATAGTAAAAACTGCCCTAATTTATTTCTTCCTCTACGTATAGAAAAAAAATAAGGATCTCTTACACGAATTAATTGCATTCCTTCTGGAATTTGTATCTTTTCATTATTAAAAAAATGAAGATATAATAATTCATATTGATGGGTAGATGTAACGGGTTTCTGACCTGCATTTAATTCCAACATTTTTCTTACTACCTGTTTATCATCCAAACCATACCAAATATAAAAAATAAGATTATAATTTTCCCATCCATCGATAAAGGATTGAATATTTGCTGCACAGATACCAATAGGTAAAAAGTCTTTTAAAAACTTAGCATTAATAAAATAAAAATCAATAATACGCGTTCCGATATCATCAGACTTTAATTCACTAACAAGTTCAGAGAAGGTTAAAATATTTTTACTCTTAACTATATTGTTTATATAGTTATATACCCATAAACGAAATGTACGTTGAAGTCCATCAAGTATATCCGAATTTTCATCTTTAACTTTTAAAATTTGGTTATCAATAACAGGTTCACCAGATACAGTTAAAGATATAGGAGGGATAGGTTCTTTATTACTAATTGTCTGACGTAAAGTATCAAGATATGAATTTCTTACTATTCCGCGTTGTACCTCGAACTCATAAAAATCAGGCTTTAGAGAAGCTATATAATCCTTTAAATTGGCTTTACAGACATAACATTTTATATTTTGCTCAGCCTCACATTTGTATAAAATTTCGTAATCCATATGTTTTAAATTTGAATTGTTTTTATATTTTTATAACAAGTAATTTTCATAAACAATCAGTGTTATCAAAAGTAACAAATAATATCATGTACTTTATACTACATAACATGCTGCAAATTAACTTTTAAACAGAATTGTATCCAATGCAGTCTCCCAATTATCATATTCCAGCGGAACAAAATTTCTATAAATGGGAGCAATACTTAAATCTCTACATATAACCTTTAAAGTTTTGTTCTTAAGAATATTGTTCAAAAATTCAAGCCTTTCTTTTGTTATTTTCCCCCAGCCTAATTGTGACATTAGTTTTTTTGTGATATACTTATGAATGTCAATAATAAAATCTGCAGAAGTATCAACTTCTATTCCTATTCGTTTAACTTTAAACACCAAGCACCAAGTTTGATTTACATTTTCTACATAGGTCCCATTGGAACCATGTAATCCATAACTGTTATCATAATGAACCTGCTGATCCTTTTTTATACCAGTTACTATCCTACATGGTGGAAACTCCTTGGATATTACTAATGAAATAGCTTCAGATTTCCAGTCTGTAAATTTGCTCTTTAAATTACCGTGCATATCCCAACAAGTTGATTTTTTACACATTGAGGATAAGGCAGCTTTATTAGAATAAATTTGATGAATAACATGTTCTCCAGATGCACTAATACTATTACCTACTATATTATATCTACCTTTAAAGTAAGATCCTAAAGCTAATATGGCATCTGGTACATATCTTTTTAATGGAACTATCTGAATCCAAGCAAGATGATTATTGTAATCGTCAACACATTTTTGCATAAAACAAAAATAAAAATCCATAAAAAAATTATTATTTATAGATGACCTAAAAACTATTTTAGCTGTGAAATATTCGTCAAGAGGAATATTTATATTCAGGAAATAAGTATTTGAAGAAAAACTACATTTATAATCAACTTCTATACTATAATGAAAAGTTAAGGCTATATTATTAAGTCTATCTAATTGTTCCTTAATTTTCAAAAACAACTCAAAATCCTTATTATCCATGAGAAAAATGAATTTAAAAAACGTACTATTCTTATTTCAATATTCATTTAACTACAAATTTACTTTTTTTTAATCAAATAATCAAGAAATAGCATTTTAATATACTTATTCCAGCAAATATAGATTAGATAAAATACAATAAGACAAAAAATCAAGAAAATCCATCACTTCTCAAACAATCATTATACTATATGATACAGAAACACTTTATACAGAACATAAGGATCTTATGTAAAAATTCTAAAAAAAATAATTCAAATAAAATACATGTTGTATATTTATTTAAAAGTGATGATTACATTCAATAGTATATTAATAATGAAAACTTTATATTAAGATATTCACTACTAAAAGTTGTATATAAAATTTAAAAAATCAATCTTTATATATGTGTTTAATGTTAATTTTATATTTAACATTTAAGGATAAGTTTATAAAGCTAATATTTATTATTCATATACAAAGATTATTTTGAACGTCTATATATTTATTTCGTTATGCAAAAAGTGTTATCATTATAAATTCAATAAACATGATACGTTTTTCTATTTAGAAATATTCTTATGACATCATAATATTATCTAGACTTGACTTAAATAAAATAATATCGGCTCGTCCCAATGTAGAATACATAAGATAGTGAGGAATAATATATTCATAGTTATAGTTCAGGCTTTTTGTGAATTCTTTATTATTTAGTTTTTCATAGACCTCCCTTCTTTTGCCGAAAAACATAGATTGCACACTCAGTTCGCTGAGTGTATCCAGTGTTTCTTTCTTTAAATTTAGATTTTCTTTTTTCCCGATGGGAGCATGTATATAAGATGTTCTCATCAGATGTGATATGAATGACAGCCAGTTTAAATGTATATTCTTGTGTGCGGCCTTGTTCAGGTTACGTAGCAGCCGGATATATAATACGGTTGCAGGCAATACATGCAGAGGCATATACGAAGTAGTGACAGCGTTGGCTCCAATCTGGGAAAAAGCGTTTGCTATTGTATTTATGGTATTGTAAGTGGTAAACGTGTTACATGCAGAGAGAAATACCAGTTGTGGGCCTATTCCGCTGTTTACCACATCATCCCCGGTTATGATATCGTCTCCCATCATGATAAATGAGTTGTGTGTTGTTTCATCTACCCCTCCGTGCGTATCGATTATCAATAGTTCCGGTCCGGTTTCCTTTATGGCTTCGAAGAAGCTGGATTTATTCAGGCACGTTTTTATCTGAAATCCCAAGGTTTTAGCCAGTTCCCTAACAGGTAATTGTGCCATCACAAACTCCGGGTCTTCATTTCCGAATACGACAAGCGTTTTTTGCAGGATATCCTCCGGTATTACATACGGTCTGAATTTTGCTTCCATAATTGTGCCAGCTGACTTATAACCAGTGTTTCAGGCAGCCTGCACACCTCGTGTGTGAATCCCAGCGGTACACCGTCTATCATCATCCATTCTATAGGAAGGTCAGTCATGGCTACAATTTGTGAGCTGTACTCTTGCAACATTTCAACAGCTTTTGGCGAGAGTATTTCATCGGTCATTTTTTTCCCGATTTTTTCCATCACTTTTCGTATGTTTTTGTTTTTGCTTGGCGATGTGGCCAGCCTTTCGATATGTTTTATCCCTACGAATGAAAGTTCGGAGTTGATATTTTTTCCCATAATCTGGAGTCGCAAATAAGATGAGAATCTTATTGAGCAGTGCAGTTGAGCCACAAAATCGAAGAATGTGATTCGGGGGACGAGAAAATTATTAAGCACATACCTCATGGCAGGATATAATTCTTTGTGCAAATTCGTTACATCATAAGCGACAGTATAATTATGAGTTTGATGATAACCCATTATTTTTTCAAGATTCTGTGCCATTTTTTCTTCTCCCGGCAGCAAATCCTTTTCAGGAAGTTTACGCATTTCAATACTTGTATAAGGTGCAGCCAGAATTAGGGGCGCCCGGTAGTGTTCTTCCAGAAATTTGATGTCCTTCGTGAAGTCAGCTGCTATATTTTCGATCAACCTTATTTTTGTTATCTGTTCTATTAGTAAATTCTGCCTTTCGAATCCCATCGTATTGTTCAGAGCTGCTTCCGACGATTCCAGTCTCCTTTTCAGTATTTCATCTTTTGTCAGCGAAAGGGAGTAATCCCAGTTTCCCAATATCGAATTGATCGTTTGAGTGTTTGTTCTGGTCGGCGAGAATGCATCTCCCGTGTCGTAAACACTTTTATCAAGACAAGGAACCGAGAAAGGCTGTCTGCTTTTGTCTATTTCATAGTTTTTGTTTGCGTAGTCGTAAAACCATTTCCAGATATCACTCAATCTGGTTAGAGTAGTACATGGAAACTTGCATACATTACCTGCTTCATCCGAAGTAAGGCAGACAAAATCCTCGTTCATGTAGTCTTTTAACAGGTTGGTGTAAATTTCGATAATACGTTCCTCTTCGGTACATAGCAGTATCACATGCGGCTATTTGGGCAAATCGAGCAATGATTTTATAGCTTCTGCTGTAATATCCGGATAGACCATAATCAGTCTGTATCCTGATATCAGGCCATAATATTTGCTCAGCTGGTAATATTCTATGCCATAGATAAACTGCGCCATGCTTTGAGGCAGATATCCGATATACCCTAACATCGGATGCTGTATAGATTCCTGTGGAATATTGGTAAACTTGATAGAATCTCTTTCTCTGAGTAAAGCTATATAAAGTATAGGATTATTGATATTATTGAAGTCCATTTGCACATATATTTCTATTAATTTCATTATTTAGTTTTCTTTATTTTAAAATTATGAAGATTTATTTTATTCAGCAAATTCTATAAAGAGTAATTATATCATGAAAAAACTACCATATAATATTAACCGTATAAATGATACATAGTAACAAAATATCAATCACATTTTAATAAATCTACCTTGTTTACTATAAACTTACAGCTATACACTACTATATTTCCCAATTTAACAACCTATTATCTTATTATTTATATATTTACACAAATGATATAATACTATATAAGAGTTATAGATAATAGTTTGATAAATTTACTTATCAGCATTTCATTTCTTACAGCAAATATCGCCCTTTGCCACTGACTGTTCAAGGCGGCCCTGTCGGGCTGGTTGGTTGGAAAAAAATCATCCTCGCTTCGCTCCGGTATTTTTTTCCGCCAAGCCTTGCACCGGTCATTGGCAAAGAACAGCCAGGCCAGTAAGAAATTGAAATACTGGCTCCACGGAGCCGGTCATGTCTAATTTAAATAAAAGAATATGACTGAAGAAGTTGGAAAGAAGGTATGTGAAGGTACAGTAGCAGACCTCATGAAGGACAAGACCGGAAAACAGACGGTTGTAACGTTGACAAGAAAGAACGCTTACCGCGTGAAGAAAATCAAGAAACAGGGGACGGACGATGAAGCCGTCCTTTTTCATTTCCGTAAACGCTGTACGGGAATGGGCTCCTATGTACACACCATCGAAACGGCAAACGGAGAAACGGAACTGCATCCAAATGAATTTGAGAAATGGGAAGCCGTGGAATTCCTGTATCCCGGCTATCTGGAAGACCTGCTTGATGCTGCATACAACGCGTACAGATGGAGTTCCTTCGAACCTGAAGCAAGGGCGGAAACAGACATCATGCAATATGAAAAACAACTTGTAGAGGATCTGAAACAGATTCCGGAAGAAAAGCAGAACGAGTATGTCAGTGCATACCATAGCAAGTTCTCTGCCTTGCTGGGCAGTCTCTCACGATGTGCCAGTCCGATGGTGACAGGACCTGCCAAATTCAACTGCCAGCGCAACAACAAGGCCTTGGACGCATACCAGAACAGATTTGATGAATTCCAGGACTGGCGTAACCGCTTCAAGGCTGCCATGGAAAGAATGAAAGAGGCTGCCAAACCGGAAGAACAGAAGCAGGAGGAGGCATGGAACCGCCTGAAGCGTGACATTGCAAGCAGCGCACAAACCATCCATGATATTGATACCGGTAAGGCAAGAGGATACAGCCGTGCCCTGTTCGTTAGCAGTATCCTTAATAAGGTAAGCACCTATGCAGGAAAAGGAGAAGTGGAAATCGTGCAGAAAGCGGTGGATTTCATTACAGACTTCAATGCGCAATGCAAGAAACCGGTTATCACTCCACGGAACCGTTTCTTCCAACTGCCGGAAATGGCACGCCAGGCCAGACTGAAACTTCAGGAAATCAGAGAACGGGAAAACCGTGAACTGAAATTTGAAGGCGGAACGCTGGTATGGAACTATGAGGCAGACCGCCTGCAAATCCTGTTTGACAGTATTCCGGATGACCAGAGGCGCAAGGAACTGAAATCATACGGTTTCAAATGGTCGCCGAGATACCAGGCATGGCAACGGCAACTTACACAGAATGCCGTATATGCAGTCAAAAGAGTGTTGAACCTTCAAAACCTATAAGACATGAAAGACCGATTGAAATATGTAATCGATTCCCGCTACTTCGACGGAACATGCCTAACAAGTATGAGTGACGGATTCCATAATGACTATGGCGGAGAAACAATCGAAGAACTGCGCATACGGGAAAACAATCCCTATCTGAAAGCAATAACACCTTCTGATATAGACAAGAAGTTGCGGCTATACAATCAGTCCCTGTCCGAACCGTTCAAGGAAATCACCGAAGAAGACTACTATGACCTGCTGGATGTACTGCCACCCTTGCGCATGAGACAAAACTCGTTCTTTGTGGGAGAACCGTATTACGGAAATATGTACTCTTTCTGCTTTACCCGTCAAGGAAGATATTTCAAGGGCCTACGCTCCGTACTTACTCCGCAATCCGAACTGGACAATCAGATAGGCCGTCACATGGAAATCATCAACCGGAAAGCCGTGATCTCAAAAGAGGAAACAAGCAAAACAATCAGCGGAACCAGACTCATTCCCTATTATTTTTCACTGGACGGAAAACAGTCCGTATTCATCTGCAACCTTGTCATCCAATCAGATTCCAGACAAGCAAGGACGGACATGGCGAATACCCTGAAAAGTCTTCGCCGGAACCATTATCAGTTCTATAAAGGAAAAGGACATTACGAAACTCCGGACGAACTGATAGACCATGTATCAGGAAAGAAGCTCACCCTTGTTTCCGACGGACATTTCTTTCAATATCCTCCCGGCAGGAAATCCGCAACTTTCATCGGACACATCAAGGAGACATCAGAGGAATTTCTTTTCCGGATCTATGACCGTGAATATTTCCTGTATCTTCTAAAAAGATTGAGAACCGTGAAAAAGGAGTCCGCACAGGAACAAATAAATATCAAATCATAACATTCGGGGGAATGCGGTAGAATAACTGCCGTATTCCCTCATAAAAACAATACAAGTATGAACAAATCAAACACTCTATACTGGAAAACAGCCACAGAACCGGCTGAACGCATTGAGGTCAGACTCGTCCTAAACAGTTATATCGACAATGATAATCTGTATGTAGGACTTGAATCCCGGTCTAAGGAGAATCCGGAATGCTGGGAATCCTACACGGACATTACCGTCAACCTCAATTCCCTTCCCCCGTTCCATGCCTATGTGGACAACCGGGACTGCAACAAACATGTACATGATTTCCTGTCCAGTAACAGAATAGCAGAACCTGCCGGATTTGAATATCAGGGATTCAGAATGTTCCGCTTCAATCCTGACAGGTTGAAGGAACTCGCACCCGAACAGTTCAAGACAATCAGCGCCAAACTGCCACCACAGGATGACATGATAAAGGACATCATCTATCAGGAAAGACGTTTCCCTTTGAGAACTGTTCAAGACATTCACGGAATATATCTTGTTTCAAGCAAGGAACTGGAAGAATCTCTGATCGAAGGAGTACGAAACCTGGATGCTGCGGCAAATGAACTGCTGGATGGCATCTGCCTGTTCTGCTCCACACAGGAACTGCGCTATCTTACGGATGCAGAACTGATAGAAACAATCTACGCACAATAAAAAGGAGGAACAAATATGAAAACCGGAGACATTGTATTTCTGAGACGTCCCTATAAGGGATACCGTGCCGTCGAACTGATGGAAAGACTGGAATGCCGCTGGCTGGTCAGGATTGTCGAGAGCGGTCTTGAACTGGAGGTATATGAAGATGAAATTATATCAGAATTTTAATACGGATAAAGTGTTATGGAAAAATATCAGTTTGCATTCCATTCGGAAATAATCGGCTATACCTCTCCTCATATCGGCGAGGTCAGAAAAGCCATACACAGAAAAGTGGAAAAGGAAAAGTCTGTCGCCATAAAGAATGATATTGAGCTGCACATGTACAAGGTGCATGACGGCATACCGGTTCTCCTTAACACCTGCTACCTGTATGATGAAAAAGGATGTATGGTACACGGAAGTATCAAGGGAACCAAGGATTATCTGCTTGAGACATGGAGATACCATACAAACAGACATTCCAAAGGTTTCAGTTCCACAAGAATCAGGCCCTGCACGACAAGCAGGGCTTTTTCGTTTGTATAACTCTTAAAATCAGGAATCATGAACCAAACATTACAACTTACAGACTATATTCCACAGTATGTAAGCCTCTACTACGTGGACTACCGGGATGATCTTGATGAGCATGAAGACATCCAAGAGGAATGTATCCGTTCCAACAATATGGAAAAACTCTATGAAAAGGCATACGAATGGTATGAGGAACAGGAAAGCTCAAACATGCACGACTATCTGGAGGAGACAAGAAAGAATCTGGAAACGGACAATTTAGCCGGAGAGTTTGAAGAGCATGAAGATGAAATCAGGGAACTTATCTACGACCGGAACGATTCCGACCCGGTAAAGGATCTGATACGCAACTCGTCCGTCACTAATTTCTTCTATTCGCTCGGAGTGGAAATCAGCGGATATCTGACCGGTTGTTCACTGCGGGGAGAATCAGTCGCCATGGCCTGTCATAAGGTACGCCGCGCACTGCATCTGAAAAAGGGGCAGTTTGACGAGAAGATTGAAGAACTGGTAGAGAATGCCACATACGGCGGAGAACTGCGCATCTACTTCAACGCCATGTTTGACAGGCTTATCAGCAAAGACCCTGAGAACGATTTCAAAAGCATCCGTTTCCACGGGAATGTAGTGGTGGCCATAGCCGATAGCCGGAACGGTTCCGGACATCATGTACGGATTCCGCTGGACATCACTTTCCCTTTCCGAAGGGAGAACCTGTTTGTCGATTCACAGGTACACTATTCCTATGCCAATGAAGTCTGCGGCATGACCAATGACTGGTGTGATTCCACAAAATGGGAAACAGGCATGATACCTTTTACCAGATCTGTCCGAAAAAGCCGGATGGCTGAATACAAGAAACAGGAAGCCGCTTATGAGCAGACATTCCGAGACGGGAAATGCACCTTCGGTGACATGAACTACAAACGCCACCGTGACGTGCGATATTCTAATGAATATCCTGCCGGATGCAGATGCCCTCATTGCGGTACTTTCTGGATTGACTGAAAAACAAACGAGAAAATGAAAAATATAGATATACAAGAACTGTCAATAGGAACAAAAGTCTACTGGCACGATCCTGCCGGAGAGACTTCAGGCATTTATGAAATTCTGATAATGCCTGATATAGAAGAAATGACGAATGAAAAACTTGAATATGATGATCTGATTCTTCTTATAGGTGACGGATTCGGTAAAGCTGAAGTATTCATTAGCGAACTTGATATTTTATATTGATAATACAATAAACATTTCAACCACTAAAAACTACAAAAATATGAAAATCTGTTGTTCACAAGAGCATTATGACAAGGTCGTACAGTATGCAAAATCCATCAATGACAAGACACTGGAAAACTGTCTTGAACGTCTCAAGCAATGGGAGAAAAACGAGAACCGTCCATGCGAAATCGAACTCTATTACGACCATGCGCCGTATTCGTTCGGATTCTGCGAACGTTATCCGGACGGGAATACAGGCATTGTCGGAGGACTGCTGTATCATGGAAATCCGGACGAATCCTTTGCCGTCATCATGGAACGTTTCCACGGATGGAGCATACATACCTGACATATATGCGACAGTCTGTATTGGGGAGCCTCATGCAATATGGGGTTCCCTTTTTTTATGCCGGAGACATGATGACAGCATCCTCATTTCTTGCTGCAAAAATAGCTGTTTGCCGCGCAACTCCCGCAAGGCGGCCCTGGCGGGCTGGTTGTCTGGAAAAAAATCATCCTCGCTTCGCTCCGGTATTTTTTTCCGCCAAGCCTTGCAGGGATGCGAGCAAACAGACAACAGGGACAACAAGAAATAAGAATGCCTGTACCTTACAGGCAGACAATGTATAACAATAAAAATCAGAAGTCATGATTACAGACCAGAAGACACAGAACAGGCTTCACGCGGATACCGGAACGGAACTGTTCTCCATCAGACAAAGGAAGGAAGCCGTCACAAGGATGCTGGACATTCTGAAAGAGACTCCGGAATACCTGCAGGTTATGAACCATATACCGGCTTATGCCATGGATGACGATACGTCAGAATGGTGGAAATCGGAAGAATCGGAAAATTTCATGAACTCACTCCTGGAAGTGATGGAAAGCTATACTCCGGACGGATACAGGTTCGGACCGAAATCCGGCACGACTGACCTTTACGGCTACTGGGAAAGCAAGACCGGGCGGACAACCCTCTTCCATCTGCTTTTCAGTCTGGAAAGCGGATATGAATGGGGAAAAGGTCTTTCCCATGAGAAAACGGACGCATTCTACAAGGAAATAAAAGAGAAATTTCATGGAGAGGGATTCGACACGGACAGAACCGGCTGTACATCACAGGCCATGTATCTTGTAAAAGGAAAAACACGCCTGTACGTGCATCCGATGGAAATAAGCGGCTACTGTGAAACACTGCATATTCCACAGATTACAGCCATACTGAAAAAAGGAGGCCGTACATTCCGTCTTGTAAAGGATACGATAGCGGAAGAGGTGTATTCCTTCACCGATGAAGAAGAACTGGAATATTACCGTGCCAGATACGGAACGTGCATCCACCAGAATATACTGGATGCCTTCAGCAACCGCCGGGCAGGGAAAGAGGACATACTTTCCATGATGGCATCACGGATAAATGTGGCGACGACATCACATCTGCACGGTATCGGATATGATTCGCCTGCATACAGGTTTGTGCATGAGGCATACGACAAACTGGTAAACAACGGAAAGCTGAAGGAGAATGTCCGGGAAATCGGTTGCTGCAACATCATAATGGCCATTTCAAATACCAACGCAATATGAGACTGAATTACAATGACATGCTGCTTCTGGCAATATGGGAATACAACAGGAGACAGGACGAGGATCTGACCCTGGAACTGTTTCAGGAAACATTCGGACAGGTTCCCGGCGCACATTTCCATGACAAATGGGTGCATTATTACAACAAGAACCTGCTGATGATGGCCGCCTATTTCAGGGGTGAGGAAGAAAACGGCCAGAAATTCTGTGATATGATCACCCGACAGGTTGAACGCTATACACAAAACAGGAGGAGAACAGGATGAATACAAAGATACGATATGACCTTGACAGTCTTGAACTGGCAAACGGTGACTTCGGGTATCTCATTACAGAAAAGGAAGTACGGAAAGTGAACCGTATGCTGGAACTGATGGAGAATGTCCGAAGCAGGCAGATGTGCCCGACAGAAGGAGACTGCGTTGAATTTGTCTCACGTTCGGGTGACTATTTCGGAAAAGCTCATATAGAACGGATAACAGGCAAATATGCGGATATATGCCTGATACCGGAAACGGTATTCTGTTTCGATGACATGGGAAAAGCCGCCTATGATACCACCGGAAGCCCCTGGACGCAGGTCAATATCCGGAACATGAAACCCGCAGGTACTGAAATCCGCATATTCAGGACATGGGGATTCGGGAAACGCAGCAATACGGGTAGTCTCAGGTTCGATGCTCCGGTCAGGAAATGGGAATACAGAGAACCAAATCCGTTATATGACGGTTACACCACCCGTAACTGGTTTCGCTATCATATCATGAAACACCGGGACAGGGAAAGGACAGGCGAATACACCTTCCGCAGCGATTCATTCACGCTGTACAGCCGGAGCGAGCTGGACGAGCTGGCCGCAATCCTGAAAGGCAGACTCTACAAGGGAATCCTGCCTGACTCTCTTGTACTTTGGGGATACCGCATGGATATTAAGGAAATATCACGTGAGCAGTGGAACGGTATGGGACAGCACGGACAAATCCGCATGAAATTCATGGGATACGGTCCGGTCAGAATACACACGGACAATGAAAACCATACCGTAACAGTATACAGAATCAACGACAGTCTATAACCAATTATAAAATAAAGGAATATGGCACGATATGAAATCTCCAACGAAGTCAGGCCGCTCGACAGGCTCATCACAGGCTTTGCCTCCTCATGCGGCTATGAAATACAGACCGTATTCAACGACCTGCTGCGTTTCATCATCCACGGCTTCTCTCCTGGAGCACCGCCAATAAGCAACTGGAAATACAAGCGTCAGCAAAACGCCTCGTTCATGGAAATGACAGCCGAATGGACACGTATCATGCAGAAACAAATCGGCAGGTCGGGCTGGTTCGACGCTTTCGGTGAACTCCACATGGCCTACTGCTCAAAACCGGGACAGCAGGCAAACGGACAGTTCTTCACGCCGTCACATATCTGTGAACTCATGGTCATGTGCGCGGCAGGTAAAAAAGAGACCGGACAGAGGATGGGAGACCCTACATGCGGCAGCGGAAGGCTCCTGCTGGCATACCATGCGCACAATCCGGGAAACTATCTGGTCGGAGAAGACATCAGCCGGACCTGCTGCATGATGACCGTATGCAACATGCTCGTCCACGGATGTGTCGGGGAAGTGATCTGTCATGACAGTCTCCAGCCGAAGGCATTCACTGACGGATGGAAAGTCAACCAGGCTCTGCCCTTGACGGGAATACCTTCTATAAGACGCATGAAGGAAGAGGAATATAGGAATCCTCTTCCGGAAAATATCGGACGCTTCAAAGAGGCAGTCCGTATCATCAACCTATTGGACAAATAATTACCAACCATTTAAAAAATATAATTATGGAAGCTTTAGCAACATTGAACAATCAGAGACAGTTTGATTTCCAGAACAACGGAATCGAAGTAATGGACCTTGAAACACTACAGCGTACCTACAAGGAGAACGACATCTACGGCAATCCGGTCAGGGGAATCTACCACTACCAGGTCATCCAGCGCATGACGGACATCTGCCGCCGTCACAACCTGAACTACGAGGTGGAGGAAATCTTCGCCGCCCAGAACAAGAACCGGACACAGCCCGGAGTGGTCATCCTGCCGCAGGTGGAACAGACCTATGGAGAGAAGGCGGTAGAAGCACATGTACTGCGCAGAATATTCACCACCATCCGTATTCTGAACGGAGATACCGACGAACTGACAACCACACTCGTGGTAGCCTACCATCAGGACGGTATCCAGGCGGCAATAGGTCCCTGTGTACGTATCTGCCACAACCAGTGTATCCTTTCACCCGAACGAAGCGTTGCCAACTACGGTAAGGACAAGGTGACTACCGAGGAACTGTTCGGGAAGGTAGATGACTGGATGCGCAATTTTGAGCGTGACATGGATGCGGACAGAAGCCGAATCCAAAGGCTCAAGGAAAAGGTGTTGACACCCGGTGAATTATACATGATTATCGGTATGCTGACGGCTCTGCGTGTATCCCATGACAGTGCAGACAAAAGACTGGCATCACAGGTGGACACCTATCCGCTTAACCAGGGACAGATTTCCGTGTTTACGGAAGAACTGCTCAAACTCTCACTTGAACAGCCACGCATTACAGCGTGGGATGTCTACAATGTAGCGACAGAAATCTACAAGCCTGGAAAGACTGATTTTCCTGCCATGATTCCACAAAATGGAGCTATGGCCGATTTCCTGCTTTCATATAACCAGAATTAAAACCTGAAACCGAATACGACAGGCCCGGTTCCGTCACCAGCGGAATCGGGCTTTGTCGTTTATCAACCGTAATAATAAGATAAGATATGGCAGCAAGTAACAGAATAAAGGCTGAAATGTATATCCTTTTCAAATGCAACGCATGGTACGAATACAGTTCATTCGAGCCAAAGGCGGTCTTCTCTTTCATAAAAGATACAAATATCCAGCAGAAGAACAATAAAAAGTAAAACAGACATTGGACAACTGGCAGACTTCACATAAAACACTTAGCATATTGAAAAACTTCTTCAATTTGCTTTTTATAATAAATGTTTATCGTATATTTGCGCAACATTTCCAAATAGATACACTGGCCTATCTTTATTTATAAGGTTAAATAAATGAAAGGAGGTGTTTGATATGAGGATAATGTGCAATTGCATTCACAAACCAGTATCTGTATCCGATTACTATCGGTTTCGTTATGGGAAGTGGGAATACGTTTCACCGTATTGTCGTCGTCGTCCGAGACGATGAGTGCACATCTTCTGGCAGCAAGATGTAAAAGAGCTGCCATTTTACGATTCTCTCTTATTCATAATAAAGGTTCTCATATCTTCAATTGACTGGCGAATATCAGCTTCTGTATAAGGAGCATTATGACAATTTTCTGGATGATGAATTTGATGACGAATTTTCTCTGTTAAAGTTTTTTACTCTTCTTTTGTAGAACCATTTTGCAACTCCCTAATATAATTAACTGTGGGTTTTCCATTTATATATTCTTCAATCCATCTTACTTCATCTGTTTTGTTCGAATAAAGATAACTATATAATTCATCATGATACTCTTCTGTTACTTCTCCAAAAGATGTAAAATTTATTTCGTTTAAGGACGGATATGGTAACTGAGATAACTCTACATTCTGAACAACTTTTCTTCCGTCTATTTCTTTTATTAACCGAATGTTATCAAACTTTAGTTGTTTTACAATATAAGAACTATGAGTAGTCAATATAACTTGTACATTCTCATTGTTGGCTAAATCTATTAAAGCTTTCATCAGAATTTTTTGATGTGCAACATGTTGAGAAGTCTCAGGCTCCTCAATTGCATATATTAAGCCATCTGACTCTGTGTTACTTTGCATTCTTTCTACTTCAGCTCTAAAAAAATTCAAAAGTATTAAACGTTTTACACCACTACCACGTTTATTAATAGGAATATCATCGTCACCTGCGATAGATACATTCTTAAATAAATCAGACCATTTTAAATCAGTAAAAGATGGTATATTAGGGCTAAGACTATTTGCTAGCTCTGGATTCATTTCTCGTATTTTATTCAAAGTATTATTTGAGACTTCTTGCAATTTCGTTGTAACATGTTCTGCTATTCGTTGACACATTTGAGCCACATTATCCTCTTTAAGTATTGATTTTACAGCCTCTTTTAAAGGATCTTGTATTTCTTTATCATGATCATTATTACTTCGGTCAGCTTGAAATAGTGAATATACAGGAAGAAACTTTTTCAAACTTTCCCAAATCGTCTTTCCGTCTTCTTTCGTTACATCAATTTCCTTTTCTTCTAAATTAAGATTATCAGCAAAGTGATTCCATATTGCTGCGCGTATAACAGCTTTTCTTGTTTGATCTTCACATTCTATGTCCTCTCTACTTAATATTACTTTAAGATCTGTAATTTTTTTGCTCAATAAATCGCAACAAGCTGGATTTGTTGGATGTTTAGCTTTAATATAAACTTTTTCCTTTCCAGCCCTTGGATATCTTTTAACTATCTTTAATGTATTGGATTCTGTTAAAAGATATTCAGCAGCAAGTGTTGTTCTATTACTTTCATCTATAATTAAACTATCTGGCAAATTAAAAAACTCTACAGCAATTATCACTTCATCGTCACCTTCATTAGAGGCTTGTTTGTTTATATCTTCCTTATCCAAGGAAACACATCCTTTCCCTTCATTAAAGAAAATGTCCAAAGCCTCAAGTATTGTAGATTTTCCAATATCATTACGACCTACAAAAGTTGTCAAACTAGAAAAAAGAACTGTAGTTTCATTTCTATAGCCACGAAAATTTTTAAGTGTTACAGATTTAATTAACATATCAATAATCTATATAAATTTAAACCAAAATAATCATCCGCTTAATAATATAAACCTACTAATATAAAAAATGAGTAAGAGAATATTATGCTGCACCCTTAATCAATAGCAAATTTACTAATTTTATTCCCAAAATGTTATTTTTTCAGATAAATTGAGGTCAAATAAGTCTGTTTAATTATAAAAACAAAATCTCAGAATACAGTCTCCCTCACTTTCTGTCAATCTGGCGGGAAACTTTTCCCCTTTTCTGATACGGTGACCGTATGCAACATACGGATGATGTTCCAGACCATGCCATCCTTCGTATTTTTTGATACACCTGACAGCCGTTTCCCAACGTGAGTCTTCCACATTCTCCTGTGACCGCAAAGAAGTTACCGTCATGGCCAGTACCACCAATGGCAGTACTGACCCTAGAAGTCTTACGGTTATTATAAGGCACCTCCTTCCTGAACTGACAATGAATCTTCCACAGTACCTGTTTCTTCATCACCTGCATCGTTGAAGTCAAATTCCATTTCTGTCATGTTTCCCCAATTGTCTTCGACAACGACAATGAAGTTCTGCGCCTCGTCACATAGTGAAGTATAATACAGCCTGAACTTCCTGTTCTCCAGCAGATAACGGTCATTCGGCTTGAATTCAAGACCGTTGTCCAGTTTCAGGGAACCTTCCCCGTCATACTGGAAATAACGGATCGTATAGACCGTACCGTCAAAATCGCCCTCACTTTTGAGTTCACATCGTATTTCCGCCGTTTCATTCCTGTTCAATTCCTTGGGAACTGGCATTGTTTCCACGGTAAACGGATAACTCTGCTGGATTTCCAGCTCGGATTCACACGAAGTCAGTATAAAACTGACCAGACCCATGCAGAACATGGCAATCTTGCCTGCCAGTCCAAATCCTTTTCTCATATTCTTTTCTGTCTTCATTTGTTTTCCTTTGTTTTTGTCAGATATTCATTCAAGTCCTTAAATCCATCATACAGACCGGAACAGTCCGTAACCTTATTCCCGAAATGTATGTTCAAACTCTCCAGTGCGGTAATCCCGGCCCGGTCACGGTCAAGAAAGCACCGGATTTTGCCGTAACCCTCCAGAACGGCATACGACCGTTCCAGATTGGATACAGAGTTCAGCACTAGGCAGTCCTCGTCCGTCACAGTCCGTAATACCAATGCCGAAAGGAAATCCACAAATCCTTCAAACACGCAGCACGTATCATTTTTCTTTCCAGACAGGGACACACAGGAAATGTCCTTGGGAGAGATGCATCCCTTGAACATCGGGTTACGCAGTTCATAACCGCCGCTCCGGTTCATGAAGCCTATGGCAAAATACCGTTTGTCCCGTATTCCGTATGCCACTTCCTTGCAGAATCTCCCGGCTATGGCCGGATCAATGCCTCTCTCTTTCAAATAAGCTTTCAATGCCTTATGACTCAGTTCCGCCACTTTCACGTCCTCGAATCCAGAAACGCGGGGTATCTTCTTACGTTCCTGTAAAGGTCGTAAGGGAAGGATGCCGGATTTCCCAGAAAGGAACTCCAGTTGCTCCATAAAATCGGCACTTCCGGTCAGTTCTCCGGCAAGATGGAAGATGTCACCTCCCTTTCCGAGACCAAAATCAAACCAGACATTCCGCTGCGTATCCACCTTGAAGGATGCGGTTCTCTCATTTCTGAAAGGGGATCTGAACCAGACATCATTTCCTTTACGGGATACAGGCATATGCCCCAGATCTTCAAGAAAACCGACAAGAGAAATCCGTCTAATCTGTTCCAGTTCCATAACCCGCTAATTTATCATAAAACGAATGCCGATTCCATACTGGGTATGGCAATGTCCGAGACTTCCGCCCCACAGGAAACGCTCACGCAAGGAAGCCGTCAATGCCACACGGTCGGCAAGGTACAGTTCCATCTCCAGCGTCAGGGCACAGCCGTACACAAAGGCATCGCCGTTTTTCAGAGTGGCCCCGTCATAGAGTTTTTTATCGGACCAGTTTACCGTCTCATATCCGGCCAGTGCCGATCCTCCAAGATTGAGGAAGAACACTTTTCCCGCATCGGAAAGGAAATTCAGGTAATATCCGCCTTCTGCCGTAAACTGCGCCGAAGGGATGGTCACATGACGGTAACCGTGTTTCATATGCAGGTATTCCGCTCCATATACCCATTTGTTCCCGCCTTTGGCATAACTTGAAAGTGTCATTCCCATATAGTATCCGTTATCGGAAGCCATACCTCCACGCATTTCCACACCCTGCATCCTTGGCAGAATCCGCTGGGCGTCTGCCTGCCCTACGGAAAGGACAAGCAGCAATGCCAGCATATACAATACTTTTGTTCTCATCGTACCTTCAGTTCGTTGATGGTTTCCGCACGCACCAGGTCTTCGTTGACCACCTCAAAACTCTGGTGACGGCCGCCCTGTTTCTCATACATCTCCACAACCAGTTTCTTGTCGTCCGGTATCGTAAACTTGGGAAGGGCAAATACCGTGCATTCCGAATCCCTGCCGTTTACACGTGTCACATAATTATAGGCACGCAGCGGATAAATCACCTGCTCCTGCATGGCCGTACGCTTCATCACCTTTTTGTCCACCACCTTGAACGTAATGAAATCCACGTCAAAGGGCACATTCGAGGAGTTCTTTACCTGGGTATGGAAATAAAGCAGGTCATTATGGGTGTACAGCCCTTTGAGCAGATACTGGATACCGAAACGCTTGCAGCCGATATGACGGATACGGCGCTTGTCATTCTCATACACGGATTTCATGATAAGACGTACCAGACGGGGTGACTCGTTATCCAGCTCGGTCAGATAGATTTCCATGGCATTGTTGGGACGGTTCACCGATTCTCCGTCATGGATGAAATCACACATCTCCACATTCAGCAGCAGCGGCTCGTCGGCATACTTCACGTTGAATGTATAGAAGTTCCCGTCTTCGGTTATTACAGACATATTGGTTTCCTCCCTGAAATTGCGTGTCGTGGCCTTTACTCGGATTACATTCTCGGCACCGTCGACCTTGCCGGCTATCAGGTTTGTAGAACCGAGATCCACATACTTGACCGGAGCCGGGAAAATGACATGGACGGTCTTGTCATACGTTATTTCCAGTCCGTGCGGCGGAATCATCTGGCTGAAACCGATCTTGCGGGTCAGCCCCTCATAATAATCACCGCTACTCTGCTGCGCCCAGGCAGCCGATACGCCCAGCAAAAGGGCAAACATCATCAGAATCTTCTTCATGTGCTTTTGTTTAATGGTTGTCTTTTCTTTCATAGTTTCCTGTATTTCATTTCTCCGGTGAATGGAGCAGAACCCGGTGTCCGGCCTTCAAAGTAATCTTTACCGTACGCATCCGTTTGGATATGTACTGGGAAACGCCCTGTATTACACCTTTTCCCAGATCAGAGGCAATCTGCGCCCCGGCATCGGTGGAAATGTTGATGCTACTGTTCATCGAGGTTCCCATGTTGGCGGCAATCTCTCTGGCAGCGTCATATTCCAGTGAACCCGGCACCAGGATTCCCTGCTGTCCATCCAGATCATAGACTTCCAGCTCCACCGGCAGGATAGTTCCCTTGTATTCCACGGCATTGACCATGATTTCCAGCCGTTCACCCTGTATGCGTGTGCCACCTACCAGTACGGTCCCTTTCGGTATGAAACGTCCGGCAACAGACATGGGCTCGGTAAGCCGCAGGCGCAAGGCCTGTCCGTCGGATACGGTCTGCGTACCGTGTACACAGGCAGCAATGGTATTGCCTTCCGTTACTGTCTTCCGGCCGACAGCCGTATTGAAACCGGCATTGCGTTCTCCCGAAAAGGCGGATATGAACTCTTCGTCGCTCATAGGTCTGGAAAGCGAGGATACCACCTCATTGTGAACCTGTTTCACCGGTATGGCTTTTTTGTCCTCCGCTTTTCTGACGGGAGAAGGAGTCTCCACTGCCTGACGGTTATTGTATTTGGCGGCCAGTTCGTAGGATTTTTCCATCAGGGCCATCTTTTCCTCCATGCCTGACAGTGGCTCCTGTTTCTGCTGCTGTTGCTGCATACGCTCCAGTTCCTCAATCCTTTCCAGAAGCCTTTCCTTTTCCGGATCGGTCCGCGGTTCATAGATGCTTCCCAGCGTACGGTTCATCTCACGGTAGGCTCCGGCCGAGGAACTGACCGGTCCGGCATTGCCTTTTTCTGTTTCCGTTTCCGTGTTTGTTTGCCTCTCCGGTGGAATGTTATCGGGAAGACGGACACTGTCTTTCCGTTCCTCTTTGGCAAACATGGACTCCGCAGCTTCAAAGAATGTCTTCCTTTTCCTGCTTTCCTGTTCCATCAGAGCCTTTTCATAGGCATCCTTCTTGTTTCCTTCCAGGCGGCTGTCCTCGGGAGAAGGGATTTCCGTATTGAATCCCTGTCCTTTATCCTGCCGCTCCCGTTCCTGCCCGGAAGGTGAGAATATCAGATAGAAACTTCCCAGACACAGCAGGAACATCAGAGGATACACAACAAATCCGGCGCGTTTGCGTTTCTGTTCCTCACTCAGCGGCTTCCTGTCCTTTGAGGACCGGAGCCTGAACGGTTTCATCAGCCGTTCCATTACTTTCTTGACTTTTTCTTTCTCCATTTCTTACAATAGATTGAATGAACTCCATACGGAGTGAATCCTTTTCCATAAATTCCATTCCGGACTCCTGGTTCTTACTGCCTATAAACGGTCTGCATGCCGTATAGACACATGCGGCGGCAAACGGGACAAACAGTATCCAGAGAACGGCCTTGCGCTGTTTAACGGTAAGTCTGTGGCAGAACCTCCTGAGTTGAAGGTCCGCCTGTCTCGTCAGGTTCCTTTTCATCGCTCTACGCTCCTTATGTCCTTGTTTTCCAGTATGGTCAGATGTTCGATGATAAAGCCGTTGGGGTTGTCATCGGAACGGGACGTATTCTGAAGCTGGCAGTCAGTCACCAGCGAACGTTCCGTCACATTACTCTCACGGATAATCATCTGGCGGGCATACGTCCTGGCCCTGTAGGGGTATCCGGAAAAGTCGCAGACCACGCTGTCCACCCGTACCACCTGATTGATATTACCGGAAATGAGACGGTTATAATACCCTTTCTCGGCAAAATCCACATAGTAATGATAGGCGCTTTTGTCCGCCAGCTGCAAGGCACGGTTGATATTGTGCTCAATGGCATCCTTCTGTGGCGACAGCCCGAAAAAGAGCTCATGGAACCTTCTTACATGCTCCCTGGCTTCAGCCGGACGGTTCTGTGAAAGATCCTGCGAAAGGGCAAGCATCAGTGACTTGCCGCCATCGAGTACATAAATTTTCTCACGCTGTTTCTCCGCAAAGCGGTATGAGTTCCACAGGGCAAAGACGGTCACAAGCGTGCAGCATCCGACAAAGACCGCAAGCATCAGGCGTATCCGTCTGAAACTGCTTTCAATATTGGTCAGTGATTTGAATTCCATCTGTTTTCATGATTTTTATGTTCCTGTTCTGTTTATTTTCCACGCAGACGCCCTCCGATATTTCCCAGTCCGGAACCTGCGGCACCGGCTGCAAATCCTCCGGCCTTGGTCGCGGTACGGTTGATGTTGCGGTTGTAGTTTCCGGCACCGCCTGCCTGCACAATCCATCCGGCCACGGTCGGCACGGTAAAATATCCGATGATACCTATCAGCATGAAGATCACATATACCGAATTGGAGTTGTCCAGCGAATAGTTCGGATTGTTCTGGAGCTCCAGGATGTCGTTCTGCAGCATGAGCACCTGAATCTTGGCCAGCATACAGCTGAAAAGGTCACTCACGGGAAGCCACAGATAGACGGAAATGTAACGTGTGAACCACTGGCTGAGCGTGGACTGGAAACCGTCCCACACACTGAAGGCAAAAGCAATGGGACCAAGGATGGACAATACAACCAGAAAAAAGGTCCTTACCGTATCTATAAGCAGGGATGCCGCGGCAAAAAGCAGTTCCAGCAGACTGCGGAAGGCATCCCGGATATTCTTTTCCAGATTGTACATGCCCACTTCCATATACATGCCCATGCGGGTTGCCATGGCATCGGGCGACCATCCGAGCTCGTCCAGCTGACGGTCAAACTCCTCATCGCTGACCAGATAGGCCGTTTCCGGATTGCGGAGCATGGCTTCACGTTCCAGCCTGTCCTTCTGCTCACGGTACTGCTGCATGTCCATCGTCTGCCCCTCAAGCATCTTGTGGGTTCCCTGCACAATCGGACTCAGCACCGTATTCATCGTTCCGAGTACCAGGGTCGGGAAAAGCATGATGCAGATGCCTATCGCAAACGGACGCAGAAGCGGATACACGTCTATCGGTTCGGCACGGGCAAGCGACTGCCAGACACGGACGGCCACATAGAACAGGGCACCGAGTCCGGCAAGTCCCTTGGCCACATCCAGCATATCCTCACAAAGGGGCATCATTTCATTGTAAAGGCTCTCCAGAATGGTATGGAGATTCGAGAAATCCACGGATAACAATACCATAGGCTACCAGTATTTGGAGGTGTCATTGCCATAGAGCTTCAGGACACGGTCAAGGTCATTCTTCTTGCGGGCACGCAGAAAACTCACGGCTATATTCCTGTTCGTATAGTAATTCACGAGATTGCGGTAACGGCGCATACTGGCATAACAGTCATCCACCACGTCCATACGGTCCTTGTCGGTCATGGAAAGGGTGCTGACGTTGATTACCTGCTTGAGGTCCTGCAACACCCCGTTGCTCTCTTCCAGAAGTTTGGTATAACCGAAAGCGATGGCATCCAGCTCTTCGGGAGAAAAGTTCTCGTCACCCAGCATCTTTTGGAAATTGGTCACGTAGATTTCCGACACGTCACCGACCATCAGGATAATCTCACTGACCTTACGGGCATCCTTCACCAGATTGTTGACAGACTTCAGGGGTAGGCTAAGCATCCAACGCCCTGCCGTATTACTACGGTGGGTTTTCGGAAGCT